>Ga0209654_1000092_pt1 | contig 91343 bp, 94 predicted proteins | sample SaaInl1SG_22_DNA_FD_184646 | JGI IMG/M metagenome (GOLD analysis project Ga0209654, IMG submission 184646) | Marine microbial communities from expanding oxygen minimum zones in the Saanich Inlet - ESP_161SG_22_DNA (SPAdes) (version 2) | ecosystem: Environmental > Aquatic > Marine > Intertidal... | reverse complement strand
TAGTGCACAACAGTATAGAACTAAAACATTAAATTCAAATTATTTAGGTAGTTCATTTCAGGAATTTGAAGGATATAAAGTTAATAATTTGTTCAGACCGGCAACAGTTGCTATTGCAACAGAAGACCAACTGGATGATCCCGGTACAACAGATATTTCTAGATATGTAGTGGGTGGTGATGCAGATAGTGATTTTGGTAATTCATATTTAAAAAAGCCAGAAGAACTTCAATCCAAAACAATATCTTGTTTATATGGAGGCTTAAAATTTGAATTTGAAAATCAATACGGTCAGCTGGATGGTATTAAACAAATTCAAATGAGAGGTTGTGTTGAGTATGTTAGTCCAATAAATACTCAACAAAGATTTACTAGTCAAGCTATATTTAATGGTGATGTATATATTAATAGATATACAGAAAAAACAATAATGCCTATTTTTTCTGATTTTTTAAATGGACAACCTGATCAATATACTTATGATTATTTACAGCGTATAAATATACCATATCCAAGATTTTGGATGGATACTAGGAAATTTGATATGACTCAGTTAGGTCAAGAAATAGTTACTCTTAGTTTAGCTACAACAAGCGAACCTTTACCAAATGATTTATTTTATTTAGATAGGGGTAATAGTTCTTGCAGTGGCAACATTGGAAATTTATTAGGCGGTGGTAATGATCCCAATCCATCTTTTGCTATGAGATATGCTTATATGTATACCCACTGTAATGGTATTCAAGATTTTTTTGTTGAATCTGAATATAATTTGGCACATAGGGATTGGGATGATACAGAAGATAAACGTCATTATGATTATATAGAGTATGCAGAGACAGATGGATTATTTCATGCTGATATAATAAAGAAAGGTAATTTTTATAAATATGATTTGTCACTAAGTGTTTCTAAATTTGTGTCACAAGTAACATCTTTTGGTAATATTCAACCAAGAGATTATGATCCAAGCGTTGCAGAAAGTTGTTACCAATATTATCCAAAAAGATTACTCTATTCTTTAAGGTCTCAACAAGAATCTAAAAAAGATTTTTGGAGAGTGTTTTTACCTAATAACTATAAAGATTTTAAAACAAAGGTTAATACCATAAAATCAATTAGCAAGAGTGGTGCTATGATATTATTTCCATATCAGTCCCCTGTAATGTTCCAAGGTGTTGATCAATTGCAGACAGATCTGGGTATAAAGTTGACTATTGGAGATGGTGGTTTATTTAATCAACCACTTCAAAATATTGTGAACTCTGATTTGTCAAATGAGTATGGTTCATCAGAAAGTATGCGTGGTGTAATTAATACCCCTGCTGGTGTATTTTATATATCACAAGCTCAAGGTAAAATATTTCATTATACTGGGAAACTTGAAAACATTGCCAATAAAGGAATGAAACAATGGTTTAATAAATATTTACCATCAATATTAATAAGGCAGTTTCCTGATTTAGAACAAAGCCCTTTATCAGATAATCCTGTTGTTGGAGTGGGTTGCCAAGCAATTTACGATCCTAACTATGATATAGTTTATTTTACTAAAAAAGATTATAAGTTAAAAGAACAATATATACCTCTTCCAAGTGATGAAGAAGGTGGTCAAACAGGTACTGTTCAGTTTATTAATGATACATTTATTTACAATGGTGTTGGAGGTTCTGAAATTGAATTAGAAATAGGTAATCCTATTTTCTTTGAAGATGCATCTTGGACTGTATCTTATGATCCTAAGGTTGGGTCTTGGATATCTTTTCATGATTGGCATCCTGAACTTGTAATGCCAAGCATTAATCATTTCTTTACTACAAAGAGTGATTACACCCCTGGTGCAACAAATATAGGTGGTATATGGAGACATAATGCAACTTGTCAAAATTATGCTAAGTACTATGGTGAAGAGTATCCATGGGAGGTGGAGATTATAGAAAACACTGGTAATAATGTTATGACATTAAGGAGTGTTGAATATCAACTAGAATCTTATGTATACGGTGGTGATCTTATAAATGGATGTGGTGATGATAGATGGCATGATTTAGATTTTAATTTTGATGAGTCTATTATACATAACTCAGAACAAATTTCAGGATTGCTTAAATTAGATTTAAATCCTAAAGAAGATCCTTATGCTATGATTCAATATCCTTTAGTAGGATTTAATGATATCAGAATATTATATTCAAAAGAAGAACAAAAATTTAGATTTAATCAGTTTTATGATATAACTGATGATAGAGGTGAATTTACAGGTGTTCAAAACAATAAGTTTATCACTCAACTAAATGGTTACATTAGAGATTTAAATAATGTAAATCTTAATTATAATAAAGAGGAAATTCAACATAAGAAGTTTAGACATTATTATAATAAAATACTTCTTAGAAGAAAAAAATCTGGAGATAGAAAAATGCTTCTTAAGTTGGCTAATACTAAATTAAATTTATCCTTTAGGTAATGAAAAAGAAATTTGAATATACAGAAAGAATAGGATTACCGGGTGGACCTAATGAATACATAACTCATGTATCAGGTATTTTTAGCACAGAGGGTTATAAAAGAAATTCCCCTGATGTAAACAATCCTTATAATATCATACCTTCTGGTAATATTACAATGAAGGGTGTAGACTTTCCTGTTATGGGAACAGATAACCTGGGTAATACTAAAGCTATGATACCGGGTAATGATTATAATTTTCCTGGTGATGTTGTATTTGAAACACCCTTAGCCAAATATGGTGGTGGTCTTTTAACTAAGACCATGAAATGCAACAGCTGTGGTTGGAAATGGAAAGCTGCAGATGGAGGTAATGATGTATCCACTTGTCATAAATGTGGAGGCGAAGCAGCTGCATCTTCTAATGAATTCCAATCTGGTGGTGAATATAACCCAGATGTATGGGGTGTATGGGATGAACCAGTAGAAACTCAAGTTTCTGATAATACTACTCGTGTGCAAACTGATTTAGAGGCTTTTACAAATATAAAACCAAAACCAGTTCCAACTCCTGCTTCAATAAAGTATACAAAGGGGTATGTTCCACCAAAACCTGAACAAACCTATGAGGAGTTTAAAGAAGAAACTTTAAATCAACCTCCACTTTCAAACGAAGAAAAACTAAAACAACAAGTACCAACAACTTTTGAAGCACCGTCTTATTCTCAAAACGCAACTCTTTCTGAATATACACCTCCTTCATTAATGTCAAAGGGATTAAACAGGCTTGCAAACCCTCTTACAACTTTGGGATATTATGCTACAGGAGAATTGATGCCTGATATGGTTGAAGACAAAGGAAATCCTCATGACATGGCATTAGAAGTGGCAAATCCTTTTGCTTGGTTAGATTATGCTAGACAGTCATATAATCACACACAACAAGGTAATTATGGTATGGCAGGTCTTACAGCATTAGGTGCAATACCAGCATTACCATTTTCAGGTAAACAAGCAAAGGTTGCAATTCAAAATACATTTCCAGAATCTATTTCAAAAATTGGATTTTCTAAAAATAATAGAGAAAGATTAGGTACCCTAGTAGGTATACCGCCAGAAAGATCATTACCCAGATTATCTTCTGAAGAATTAAAAATATATAGACAAGTTCAAGATATTGGAAAAATGGGAGCAACTAATAAGCCTATCTCTGAACAATACAGATATGCTTTAGGTCAAAATATTCCTGATGAACATTTTAAAAAAGTATTTGGTATGTCAAAATCTGAAGTAGAACAAATACTTCCTAGTGTAGCTGAACAAGATGCTATTAGAAGTTCTATTCCTATTAGGGAAAGATTTAATTTAGAAAGGGCTCCTAGAAGAAGAAGTTCTTCAGATATAGCAATTGATGAAATGAATAGTCAAGTTAATAGAGATGGAGTAATTAGAGATATGTTAACAGCAAGAGGAAGAGGAAGAACAATAATTCCTAATCAACAAAATCCTAGATTAAGTTTAAAAGAAACAGCAATAAATGATTGGCAAAGATATGTGGATAATAAAGTTCCTACTAGTAAAGTTGTAAATGATAAACTTACAAATATAATTTCTGAATATCCTTATTATCAGGGATCTGTATCAGAAAATGTTCCTTCTTTATCTCTAAGTAGTTCTGGGTCATTAAAAAATGTTTCTAATAAAGTTACAAGTCAATCTAACTTAGGTATAAATTCAGGTGATGTGTTTACAGGAAGTTTAAATACTTCCCATAGTTCTTATCTTCCACAGTTAAAACAAGTATTTAAATATCAAGATGGATCACCACAATTTTTAGGATATAAACGAATGAATCATTTGGGTTTTTTATCTAATTATAATTATTCAAATAGAGATATTGCTAAATATTTAAATACAGAAATTGATACTCAAATAAAAAGAGGTATTATTCCTAATGATATACAAAGACCTTATATTAAAAATAATAATTTATTACTTCCTCAATATGGAATAAAACAAAAACAATATGGTGGTGAAGAAACAAATCCATCATTTGATTCTTGGTATTCAAGATATGCTAAAGCTACAGGTAATTCTACTAATCCATATGATAAAGAACATTACTATGATTATGAATCATTCTTTAATGATAACATAAATAATCCTGAAAATTTATATCCATTAGATACAAGAGATTGGCATTTGTCTTCTAAATATAAAAAAGAGGGTCACCCAAGGTTATATGAATATCCCGATGGTACATATGGTGAAAACTATATAGAAGGTGCTAAAGACACAAGAGAGTTTCAAACAGGTGGTAGTGCATTACCTACAGCACAATTTGGTGGAGCTACAACTCAGGACAGTTTAGATTTGTATAATAAAAATCTTGCTAGTATGAAAATATTAGAAAGTCAAGGGTTTAAGAGGGAAGATATAGATTCCGTGTTTAGAGAAGCTTTGGAACCAAGCCAGGTATCAAATACTTTAAATATAAAAAATCAGATACAAAAAGAGATAGACTATTATAAAAATTATTTAGATTCAGGAGTTCAAGCCCCTATCCAATTTATAAAAAGTGATGATATAAATGATTATTATAGAAGAGAAGGAAAATTAACAGGAGCTAACGATTGGTATGCAGGCGGAGGAGATAATATAGGAGATCCAATGATGTGGGTTCATGATAATATAAAACCAAGGAAACATGTTCGGTATATAAAGGAGTTAGAGAATCACCCTAAAATAATTGATGGACCTTATTATGACCCTGTAAGAATATATCCTAAAAGTGTAGGACCAGTACCAAGAGAAGCTTATAAATATTCTGAAGAATTTGATATACCTGATGATATTACTAAATCTGTAGTAGATGTAGATAAGTTGGCTATTATCAAACAACCATATATTCCCAACTTATCTACTGATTGGGGAGCTGTATTAAGAAGTGAAGGTAAAGATGGTTCATATGGTTCTAGAAAGAAGATGTACAATGATATGGGACTTGCCGCTAAATATGGTGAATATAAAGGATCTGCTAATCAAAATTTAGCAGCATTAAATAATTATAAAAATCCAACATCTAATTCTGTTCAAACACAACCAGTTCAACAAGAAGTTATAAGTCAGCAACCCAAAAAAGAATTTTCTAGATATGTAAACATACATGGAAAAAATTATGGATTTAATACCGCAGAAGAATTTATTGATATAGCAAAAAGAAAAAATTTACCTCAAGGATGGATAGAAGCTAATATACCAAAAAATTTAGAATCTCAAACAAAAGAGTCAATAGCTAAATTTCAAACGGGTGGTGAATATATAGTTAAATCAGGAGATACATTTGATGGTATTGCTAATAAGAAAGGTATAAATAAAGATGAATTTAGAAAAGCTAACCCTGGAATCAGTTATGACAATATTAAAATAAATCAAAAACTTAATATTCCTATTTCTGAACCAAAAGAGTATAAAACTTTTGCAGGAAAGCTTGCTATGGAAAATCTTTTTGCACCAGACAAATCTTCTTATGATGAATTTAATAAAATAATTGAACCATTAAAACCGGCACTTGAACCAATTGAAACACTTACTGCTAAAGCAATAGGTTTAGATAATACAGGAATATTAAAAAGTTCTGATGAGTCAAAATTATCAAAAGATTTAATTTTTAATGAAAAATTTGAAAAATATAAAAAAGACTTAATAAATCAAGAAAATGCTGCAAAAGAAGGTTATGACCCTGAAAAAAAATTATGGTTTCCACATGAAGCTCCAGAAAAAGAAGGAGGTTTTGATATTGGTTATGGTCATAAAATTAAAAAAGGTGAAGACTTTTCTAAAGGTTTAACAGATCAACAAGTTAATGATCTTTTAACAAATGACCTTAATGTTAAAATAAAATCAGCTAAGAATGTATTTGATAATGAAAATTTAAATAGGAAATGGGATGAGTTAAATCTAGAAGAAAAAATATTACTTACAGATTATCAATATAATGTAGGTTTAACAAACTTTCCCAAATTTATAAAAGCTCTTGCAAACAAGGATAAAGAAACAATGCTTGAAGAGTATTTAAGATATTCTGATGGAGAACCTTTAGGAAAAAGAAATGACTGGACTAAATCTTATATAGACACTAATTTAAATTATAAAACAGGTGGACAACTTAATGACTTAAAAATATATAGTGATTATATAAATGGTAATTATGATGATATTAAATTTGAAAAAGAAGCTCAAAAAGTTTATGATAAGCTTAACAGAATACATTATAAAAATGCAAAACAGTTTGGCATGTCTGCTCCTAACTATATAATGACTTATCTTTTGAAGAATCCAAACGGTTAAAAATTAGTAATTTACTTTATTTATTTGTATATTAATAGTGTAATCTAACTATTATCAAAGTGAACTATTTATCAAAGAAACAAGAAGGAGGTCAACAAATAGAACCAGAACTTCAACAATTAGCATCAATGATAAACTCTTCAATGGAAGAGGGAATGCAACCTATTGAAGTTGTAATTAAACTTAGAAAAGATAAAGTTGATGCAGCAACTATTACACAAGCATTAACTTTAATGGAGATGCCAATGGAAGAAATAGTTCCATTATTACAAAGAGCAGAAGATTACATTGAACAAGAAGAACCTACAGGAGAAGAGGTTACACAAAACCCAGAACAACTTGCAAGAATGCAAAGCATGCAAGAAGAAGAAGGTGACATAGATTTAGCAGAAGAAACTCTTTTAGCAAAATCCGGTATAGAAATAAAACCAGAAAATAAAGGTAAGTTTACTAAATGGGCTAAACAACGTGGTATGACTGTTAAGCAAGCATACAATAAAGTTATGGCTAATACAGATGAATACCCACCATCTATAGTAAAAATGGCTAACTTTGCAAAGAATGCAGCTGGCTGGAATAAAGCTGAATACGGTGGAGAAAAAGGTGAGGCGGCATACTTAGAAAATAGAGATAGAGCTATTAAAGAAGCAATGGGTAAAGCTGAAGATGGTATGGAAATGTATCAGAGAGGTGGTACAAGTGATCCTAGAATACGTAGAAATATGAATTGGATAGCTTCTCCAAAATATATTGATCCAATTTTATTAAGAGGATCAAATGACAATTTTAGTTTAGCAGAAGCAGCTTATGTAGCAGCTGATGCTTATTCAAGTTTATTTGGTGGTAAAGATAAAAACGAGGATGGTTTAAAAGATGGATTTTTTAGAGATATAAAATCAAAAAGAGCTAATCAAAAAGAAAGAATACCAAATTATTATGATTATAGTATTAAACTAGATCCTAATGATCCTAATGAATATCAAATAACACCACAAAGATTATTTGATGCATCAAAAGGTGAAGCATTAAAATCTTTTACAGATGAAGGTATTCAAACAGGAACTACATTTGGATATGATGAATATGGTAGACCAATTGCCAAAGCTCCAGATTATGAAGAAGAACTTGAAAAACAAAAGAAAATAGAAGAGTCAATGACTTCAGGATTTAATTTAGGTGTAAATATTCCAAATGCAACTAAAAACTTTTTAGAAATGGCTTATGGTGGTGATATACCTAAAGCTCAAATGGGTGCTGGTTCTGGTATGGGTTCACAGTTTTTTCAAAATCTTAATACAAATTCATTTATTAATACTGGATTTGGAAATCCAAATGTTTCTGGACCAACGGGTTTTGTACCTCCTGAAGTAGAAAGAACAAATAAACTTCAAGGTCTTGCTGATAGAGTTATGGATAGTAGATTTGTTGAAGGTTACGGAGAAATTGGTGATTTCGCAGTAAATGCTGCTAATGTTGTTAATGATTGGTTTAGAGATAAAAGATATAGAGAAGCAGAACAACAAAGAGATTTTAATTTGATAGCTGATCAAAGTTATTCAACTGCAGCAGATCCATTTAATAAAAGAGGATTTAGAGGCCCATACTATGATGCACCTGAAGCAGATTATGTTACAGGACTTTATATGGGAAATACATCAGGTGTAACCAAATATGGTGGTGGTATAGACAATCCAGGTTTTAAAGCTTTACCCCCAGAAGTTCAAGAGAATATTAAAGCTAACATGAAAAAGGGTGGTGAGTTTAAACCTCATATGATGTATGATCCTGAAACAGGTAAAGGTTATGAAGCTAAAGTACCAGGTGACCATGAAAGAATGGCTAAGATGGGTTACCTTCATAAAGATGAAATGCAAACTGGAGGATCTATTACACCAGAAATGAAAGCATATCTTAATGCTCTTGAATTTAATAAAAAAGCAAGACAAGCCATTGGTACTAATAATACAGAAAGACTCAAACAATTAAGACTAGATGAACCTTATAATGATAATGACCTAGCGATAGATTTTTCTGAATTACAAAAATTAAGACAAGCAGCAGGTTTAGGTTTAATGGAAGAAGCTTCTATTCTTTTTCCTCATGTAGGTCAACAACTAAGAGGTACTGTAAATAGCTGGTTAGGAACTAATTTTGAACAGGGCGGAGAAGTTGAAGTAGATTCAGATATGCTTGCTAAATTAATTGCAGCAGGTGCAGATATAAGTTTTTTATAATTATGGCTAAAATAAAAATAAATAAATTACCAGAAGGTTTTGAATTAAAAGGTAATACTGTAGTTCAAAAAAATACTATGAAACATGGCGGGCCTGTTACAGGTGATCAAGTTGATTATGGTTTAGTAACTACACCTCAAGATTATTATACTGGTGTTGCTTTTAATGAAGAAGGTCAAGCAAATATAAGATATAGTTTATCTGGTGTACCTAGAGATAAAGCCAATATAGAAGCAGAGGGTGGAGAAACTGTATTAACTGATCTTAATAATGATGGTGAGTTCGGCTTATATGATATAAAGGGACCAAGACACTCTAAAGGTGGTGTTCCAATGTTTTTACCTGAAGGGTCATTTGTTTTTTCTGATACAGATAAAATGAAGTTTGACAAAAAAGAGATGGCAGAGTTTGGAATAAATAGTAAGAAGAAAAAAACTCCAGCTAAGATTTCAAAAAACTATCCACTAAATAAGTTATATGATGCTATAAACGATGAGCATTCAGATGATATAACAAAAAGAAGTGTAGACCTTATGAAGAATAAATATAGCATGGGTTTATCTAAACTTGCTTTTAAACAAGAAGAAAAGAAAAAATTTCAGGATGGTGTTCCATTAGCTTCTCATCCTTATATAGTATCTCTAGGTGAAAATCCTATTGAATTTACAGCTAATGTAGAAAAGATAACTCAGCAACAAGCACAAATGGATGCAATAGCTGCATTGCCACCTGAAAGACAAGCACAGGTAATGATGCTTCAGCAACTAATGAGTCAAGTTGATAATGATGATGAAGCGGTTGTTATGGAAGAAGGCATGGCTAGATACGGTACAGAAATACCAATGGCTCAAGACGGTGACGAACTATTATCTGAAGAAGATGCTTTCCAATATAGTTCTATGCTTTTTCCTGAAGATATACAAAATGAAGAAGGTGCTGTAGTTATAGATGAAGATACTGGAGAAACAGAAGCAGCAACAACTATACCTCATGTGCCCATAACACATCCCAAGTATGATGAGTTTGAAGCAAAACTTAAAACAGGCAACTATGAAGTTGTTAAAAATATAAATGCAGAAGGTGAAACTATTGTAACTTTAAAAGAAAAACAAACACCTATCAAAGATAAAAAAGGTGTTGAGCAGTATAATAAATTAGAAAGATTATTTACATCAAATGATCCACAATGGACTAAGACTGTTGATGATGCATATACCTCTTTTGTAGAAGCAGCAAAATCAAGAGGTTTTGAGAATATTCCAGATAGAGATGAGGTAATTAATAAATTTTTAAACTATCAAAAAAATAATTATACCGTTAGAGATCTTGTAAGTAAAGATGAAAGATTATCAAAAGAACTTGATAAAGGTACTGGTGCAAATAAAAATAAAAATATTCAAAGTCTTTTTAATACACTAGCTGAAAAATATCCGGATAAGTATTCAGGATATAGTGTTGATGAGGAAGATACTAAATTGAATCAATTATTTTTTCAAACGCTTGCAATATCAGATGAAAATAATGCTAATCCATATTTATCTTATAGAGCGGAAGGACCTCAGCAAAATACAAATTGGTTTAAAAATAAAACCATTTCAAAAACAGATGGGTTTTATGGTAACAATACTTTGAATCAATACCTAGATGTAATTGATCCAGAAGAAGAAACAGTTGTATTAAAAGATGATCCTGTTATTGAAACAGAAACAAATTGGAAAATACCAAATATAAATAAAGCTCCTGATCCACAAGCGGATTGGTGGATTCAAGATGTAAATAATCTTAGGGCTCTTAACTTGACGGATGATAATTTATATCTACCATGGAGACCTGATGCAGCTCCTGTTAAAATAGATTATGTACTGGATGATTTTAGAAATGGTGTTAATGCAGCATTAGGTGCTCAAAATACAATAGCTAATGCATTAGGAACAGCAGGTGGAGCAGCAGCAATTGCTAATTCAAACATACAAGGGAATACATTAAAAGATATTGCTAGAACTATTGATACAGTAAATAAAAATAATGTCAGAACTATGAACTCAGTTGCAGGTAGACAAGCTGCAATAAATCAGCAGATTGATTTGATTAATCAAAGAAATGCTGTAGGTGTTTATGATGATACAAATAAAGTATTACAAAATGCTGATAATTTTAAAAATTGGAAGATTGCTAAAAATGTAGAGTTGCAGAATAAAGCTATTGCCGAGAGAGCTTATGCTGCAAATATGCCTTTTGATCAGTTTGGAATTAATACTCTTGCAGGTGGGATTGTGGAGTTTACAAACCCTAAAGCATTTCAACCCGCTCCAGTAATTGATCAGAATAAAAGACAACAACAATTTTTTGATACTTATTCTAAATTTCAAACATCAACAGGGCAAACTAAAGCGCCAACGTTTCAAGATTATTTAAAATTTACAGGTCAAGGTAACTCAGCAGCAAATAACTTTTCAACAATGGGACAGCAAGAATTAGCTCAAGCATTGGCATCTGGATTATTAAACAGACGTGCAAAGAACGGATTAGAAACTAAAAAAATGGCAGTTCCATTTTACTCAGGTAAGATGGGAGTAGAATTGTAAACTTTAAAAGTGTTATGATTTATTTTGTTAAACTTAAAAAATTTGATTAATTTTATATTATGTCAACATACGTACCAGGAGTAGAAACATATTTACCAGACATTAAACCGTTTACTCCAGATTATAAATTTTTATCTAGTGTATTACAATCTAGACAAGATAAATACAATAGAAACTGGCAAGCAACAAACGACTTATATAGTAAAATTGTTTATGCGCCTTTATCTAGAGAAGATAATTTAGATAAGAGAGAACAATATATAGAACAGATTAAACCTTCTATTGAAAAAATATCAGGTTTAGATTTATCTATACAACAAAATGTTGATTCTGCAAAAGCTGTATTTGCACCTTTTTATGAAGATGATCTTCTTGTAAAGGACATGTTATATACTACTAACTATCAGAATGAAATGGCATATGCAAATAGATTATTTGAGTCTGTTGATAAAGATCAAAGAAGTAAGTGGTGGGAAACTGGTATAAAAGATTTGCAATATAAAATGCAAGATTTTAAAAATGCATCTGGTGATGCTGCTCTTGCTATGGGATTACCAAGATATATTGAAGATGTAAATTTATATGATATGGCTCAAAAATATTTATCTGAGCTAGATCCTCCATTAAAGATGGAGATACCTATTAATTTAAATTCAAATGATGATTATATTATAACCCAACAAAACGGAGATCTTGTTACAGGTCAAGCTTTGGAGACTATTAAAAATAGATTTATAAGTGATCCTATGGTTCAAAGAGCTTATTATACAGAAGCATTTGTTAAAGGAAGAGATTTTGCAGATCAAGGAATTAAGTCAGGTGAATTTTCATCTATCCAAGAAGGACAAGAAATTTGGGCTCAACAAACTATAGATCTTATAACAAAACAAAATGATTTTTATAAAGATAAAGCTACTAAAGCTTTAACAAGAGAAAGTCAAGCTATAGACAATTGGGAAACATATAGAAAGAACAATGGTATTATACCAGGTTCTCAAGATGAAAAAGTAATGAAGGAACAGTATGATTCATATGAAGCTACAAAATCTTCACTACAAGCTTTAAGAAATATTAATGATGTTTCAAGAACTCCTGTTAAAGATCTTAATGGTACATTACAAAAAGCTTATCAATTGATTTTGATGAACGGTATTGGTACTGATTTAACAAAGGCAGCAAAAGACTTTAGTATGCGTGATTATAGCGTAGATTATGAAGTAAATACTGTTAAAAGAGATAGGTTAAAGTTTCAACGTCAAAAGGACTTAATATATCTTAAAAATTCTCTTGATAGAGAATTAGCTAAGGATAAAGGTGAACTAGTAAGCCCTGATGAAAAAAACTATCTTGATTTTATAAATCAAACTCAAGTTCAATTAGGTGGGCCCACTGGAATCTTAGGGTCTATTGATGAAGAAGGGGAAACTTTTGTTCGTGATAAAGGGTTGGAAAACGATGCAGTTTATCAAGAAAATGAAAATGCTATTAAAGCAGAATCAATAGATGCTATAATGGTGGGTAAGAAGCAATTTAACCCAACAGGAGAGCAAGGTAAGTATACTATTACATTAGACGATGGAACTGTTTATAATGGAGGGTTTAATGAAGTAAGAGCAAGGTTATCTGAGAAAGATGAAGTTACAGGAAAGTATAAGAATATTAATGCAATACAGAGAGAAATAAATAATTATAGAAAATTTACTAAAGAAGATAAAGATAATATAAGTGAAGCTAGTAAGAAGTTTCCATCAAAAATGGGAACACCTGAATATCAAAATTTTTATAATCAATTACATGGTATAAATAGTTTATTTTCTCGTTCAGATCAAAATCTTATAAATTATAATCAAGCTAATAAACAACTGCAAGAGTTAAATAAAAATATTATAGATGAAGTAATAAAAAGTGAAGATGAATCAGAAGCAAGTTTAATGATTAAAGCTGGTTATCCATCAATCATAGATGAAAATGGTAAACTATCTTTAGAAGAATATAAAAATAAATCTTTAGAACTTGCTAAAGCTGAAAAATTAAAAAATTATAAAGATAAAAATTTACCATACCAGACAAATATGGTTAAAACAGAGTATTTAAATTATATTGATACCACTAATGAATACGGTAGACCGATTGTTGATAGAGTATATTCAGATCAACCACTCCCAAATGCTAGAAGAAGTGATGAAGTTAAAACCAGAATGATTACTAATGATTCAGGAATAGTAGTTCCATATCGTGATAGACGTAAGTATGATTGGGGTACTTTAAGACCCGCATATATGATTGATGAACGTACTATTGCAAAACATGCAGAAAAAGCTTATAACGTATTAAATAATAAATTAAAGAATAATCCTTTATATAAAAGTATACCGTCATTAGAAGATGCGAGAAGAGGAAGATCTGGAACCGATGATGATGATTTAAGTGTAAGTTATGAGTATAGAACTACTATAAATCCAGCAGCTATGAATACTAGTAGTCGGGTAGCATATGCTGATTATATAACGCAAAAAGCAAGTCTTGTTGGAAAAGGTTCTAACTATGGAGTTATAATTGGAGACACACCTTCTAGTAAAGAGGATTATTTAACAAAAAATGATTTAGCTTTAAAGGTGTTAAAACTTATTGATGATGAAACTAGGTTTGTTTTAAATACAGATAAAGCAAGTAGAACAAGTATAGCAAAAGTGCCTATGTTTGAAATAGTTCAAAAACCTACTTTTGGTGTACCTTCAGAATTAGTAAAAGACCAAGCTGCTATAACTATAATACCAAATGAACGTTGGCTTAAGAGTTATCAAAAAGGTTCTCCGGATGGAGTTGAAACGGGTGTACTTAAAAATGAAGAAATTAATAGTATTATTAACAGTGGGGGAGTTACATTAATTTATGATAAAAATGAAGATGTTAGCCAAAAAGCAACTTCACAAACATATTATTCACCATTACAAAGTGAAATAGAACTAAGCAAATATAATTTTATAGAAAAAACATTTCCTGGTATTGATAGTGAGCCTACAGCAACATATGCAGTAACTAAAGAAGATAACGATATGTACTTTATTACTTATAGTCTTAATCAATATCAAGAAGGTGGAACTTATATAACTACTCCTCAACAAACTAAAACTTTAGATTTTCGAGGTCAATCAGATATAGCAGCAAGATTTGATTCATTTTTTTATGATATATTACTTCCTTCATTTAGTAAACAACAAGAACGTAATAGACAAAGAAAAGCAAAAGATCTTAAGTTAAATGCTAATAAATAATAACTTATATTTACAACATAATTTTTTAAGTCAAGATAAATGATAGGTCCATCAGATAACAATAGTTTAGATAAAGAGATTAAAAGTAATGAAAGTATAAGCACAGGCATTCCGGCTGCTGGTTATGAATTTATACCAATTGAGTCTTTATTTAATACAGAAACAATTGATAAACAAATATCTTTATTGGATGAGCCAAGATTAAACGCTATAGTTTCAATTGGTGATACCATTAATACTTCTAATATTCAAACTATTGGAAATTATGCTGATCCCAATCCTTCATATTCATCAAATACATTTAATCCTGTAAAGCAACAGAATCCACGTGAACTTAATGATAGTCAAGATATAGTAGATTTTATTAATAATGCAAATATTGATGAATCTAAGTTACCAGGTATAGTTGCGCCACAATATGCTTCAATGAAGCAGACTCAATTTTTAAGATACTATAATCATCCAAAGTTTAACAAGCTTGGATTTTCTCCATATTCAAATAATGAAGAATACTACAATGCTAATTCTACAATATGGGATGACTTAACCAGAATGGGTGGACAATTTACTAGTTTAGTAGGTAGTGCATTTAAAAGTTCTTATAGAAGTTATGGTGATTTATTTGATTTTGATTCATATTTTACAGGACCGGATAAAAAAACAGCTGAAGAATTTGAACAAGCAATGATGATTGGTAGTTCAAGTAGAGGCGGTGCATTTGAATTTACTAATAATCTTTTATTAAATAGTGCATATACATTTGGTACAATTGCTTCTATTGCAGCTGAAGAATTAGCATTAGCTGCTGGTTCTGCTGCTTTAAGTTCAACTGGTGTTGGAGCACCTGCAGGTATTGGTGCATTTGTAGCAGGTACCGGTAGAAATATTGCTAGACTTACTACTCTAGGTGCTAGTCTTAATGCATCAAGAAATTTTGCAAAAGGTCTTAATAATGTTGACAGAGCTTTTGATTTTAGAAGAGCTGTAAAATCAGGTTTAAATTTTGGAGCTGATATAATTTCTCCACAAACAGCTGCTACTATAAGAAATTGGAAAACTACAGCTAATACAGCTCAGAATCTTACTAATCTTGCTAAGGCTTCTCAAACTGCAGGTGCTTTTTATAGAGATGTAAGACGTTTAAACTATACTCTTGCTGAAGCAAAACTTGAAGGAGGTTTTGCATATAAAGATATGATTGAAACAGGGATGGCTTTAAAGTCTGCTGAAAATTTTGGTGAACCTGTAACAGCTGAACAATTAAGAGAAATAGAAAATAGAGCTAATGAATCTGCTTTTTATACCGCTCTTGTTAATACCCCAATACTTCTTTTAACAAATGATTTAGTATTAGGTAATTCTTTAGGTGGATTTCAAAAATCATTTAATAGATTAACTAAACAAAATTTAAAAGGTCTACCTGCTAAATTAATTAAGACAGGAAATAAAGTTCCATTAGAATATGTTGGTGATGGCTTTAAAGGTTTGATGAAGTCAATTGGTAAAGCTGGTGTAAAAGGTAATGTTCAAAAGATTGCTGGTAATGGGTTAAGATTTTTTGCTGCTAACTTTGGAGAAGGTATTCAAGAAGTAAGTCAAGAAGCTATATCTGCAGGTACTAAAGCTTATTATACAGGTTTATTAGAAGACCCATTAGCTGGTGGTACAGGATTGTTTGATTCAGCGGTTGGTTCTGCAATAGATGAACAATTCTCAGGACAAGGTTTTGAAACTTTTATGTCCGGTTTCTTAATGGGTGGTATAGTACAAGGTCCACAAAAACTATTTTTCCAAGGACTACCTGCTGTATATAATAGAATTAAAGATCCAGTAGCATATCAAGAACAAAAAAAAGCAAGAAAAAAATATATAAATGATGTAGTAGATTCATATAATACTGCATGGAAAGCTAATGAAAAGGATCCAGGTGCATTTTTTGACAGAAGTAAATTTCATTTATTAGATCAAAAACAAATTTTAAAAAACTTAGAGTCTGCAAATTTTGATGCTGATAAATTTGAATTTGACAATGAACAAGACCGTTCTGAATTTACAGCTTTATATCATATATACAGCACAGGAGGTCAAGATTTATTTAGAGAGCAACTAGAAGATTATCTAAAACTATCTGATCAAGATCTAACAGATGCATTTTCTGCAAATAAAAAAGATCAAAAAGCAGGAGATATTAGACAAAAACTTAATTCCATGATAGGTGAAATAGATATTATGGAAGAAAGATATGAAAAAGCATATGATCTAATTCCTGCTAGATTTGATCCATCAGCATTTAAAAAAGGATCAAGAGAATATCGAGAAGAGTCATTTAAGGAACTAGCAGATGATCATACTAGATTCTTGTATATGTTTACACAACATAGTTTTGATAAAGCATTAGAAAGAAGTATTAGAATTTTTGAAAGACTTGAGACTGAACCTTTATTTAAAAACATGGCTGCGTCTGACATTACTGTGTTGATGAGTCCTGAATCTATTGATAAAGAAACAGCTTTATTAACAACAGAAGCAGAGCTATTAAAAGAATCAGATCTTAAAGAAGATAAAGATACTTTAAAGTTTAAAACTGAAAAAATTAAAAAGTTAAGTAAGTTTAAAGATATTGTTACAGACCCAAAAAATTTAACTAAGAAGGGTTCATTTGCTAGAAAAAATGCAAATAAAATAAAATCTGCATTTAGTGAATATGTTAAATTTTTAGCTGCTTCAGAAGATAATTTTGTTAATGATACAGTTATAGAAGATGCACTAAGAGATATTATTGATTATAATTCTTTAAAGGGCAACGCTAAAGTTTATAGTGAATCTTTAGAGTCTTTCTTAATACCAGAAAAATTTGATAGATTATTTAAAATATCATATGATACTTTTAAAAATACATTTAAAAATGCAAGAAGTATATTTAAAAAGCAAATAGAAAAATATGTTGGTATTCAAGAAGGGAATACATTATTAAATCAATTAGATCTATTAAATATTTATCCTGATCCAAATGAAGTAGAATTATTTTTACAAACATTTGATGCTAATAATCTAAAAACTTTTTATGATGATAATGGTGAGGTAACAGCAATTAATAATCCAGAAAAGTTAAAAGATATAAATGAAAAGATTGAAATATATAATGCAACTAGACCTGATAAAGTAGAAGAAGAAGTTGAGGAAGTAGAAACTGAAATAGAAAATAAAGACTTACAAGATATTTCAGAAGGTGTAGGAGTGCAAGTTCCAAAAACAATTACTCCTTTATTATCTAACTCACTGAAACTTGCATATGAAGAGTATTCTTCTAGAGCAGCATCATTAAATCAAAAACCATTAAAATATAATGAATGGTTAAATAGTAAATCAGGAAAAAATCATAAAGAAGCATTTTTTACAATTAAACAATTATGGGTAGCAAATGACTTATTAATTAATGCTGATAATCCATTAACAGATGAGCAAATAAAAGCAGATGCTGGTTTAGTTGATTGGTTAAGAAGTGAAGAAGGTAGAAATGATCCGGGAGTATTAGAAGTATTGAATTCTGTTAATCTAACAATTGATGAATTGATAGGTCAAAAAGAATTATTACCTGAAGAAGGAAGTACAGTTAGAGGAAACACTAATGAAGTTGTACTTAGAAAAGGACCTAACGTATCAATTGTTGAAATTAAAACATTAGATTCAGATGGCAATGAAGTTTTATCATATAAAATAAAAGATAACTTTGGAAAAGATATTTCACCAGAAATATTAACTTCATTAAATATTGCAGAAGATGCTTTATTTACAACATCTGAACAAGCTCTAAATGCATTTACAAAAATTGAAGCTGCAGTTCCAGATACAACAAAATATGTATTTGATAATACCGTATTAAAAGTAGGTAATTTTGTTTATGATAGAAATGGTAATGAGTTTATAGTATTAACCAGTTCAAAAGATATTGAGGCTAAAGGAAACATATTAGAGATAATTCCTTCAGATAAAAATTCTGATCCTAACAGATTAGATTTTATTAAAGAATTAAAACCTGGACAGTTTGAAAACTTTTATACTTTACAAAAATTAGAGATTGTTGATTTACCAGATAATGTATCTAAGCTAGATATTAGAGATATAACACAACCATATCCACATGTTAATAGAGAAACTGGTGAGACAAATGCAAAGGCAAGAGAGCGATTTGAGTTTATAATTTCTAATTTAACAGAAGAAGAAAAGGATCAATTAGTAATAGTATATAGAAAAGATCCGGAAGGAGGAACAGCTAAAGGTAAATTAACTATTGGAGATCAACCTTCCAATCCTTTAGTAGAAAATATTCAAGCTAAATCTATAATAGGGTTAGCTTTTGGTAATAGTAATACACTTAGTAGAATTAATGGTAAACTAATTGATAATAAATTAGAACCATCAGATTCACCAGAAGGAATATTTGCATATTTTAAAAATGATAATTATGAGTTTGAAGGTGTACCAGATCCTATAAACTTTACTATTGATCAAGCTAAAAATGTAATTGACTTTAGCAAAATACAAGAAGGTAAAAATATTTCTGATGAACAAAAACTAGAAATCATTATTAAATCTTTTGCAAAGAATAAATTACTTAGCACATCAACCGAATCATTAGCTTCTGACTATAATGGTTTTATTCCTTTATCTGCATTATCAGAAAGTTTTACTTTAGATCAGTCAATTAACAATTTAATTCTTAATGCTGCTAAACCACAAAAAGCAGATGAGTTAAAATATAATTCTTCAGATGAATCTGGTAATAAAGTTATAATTCAGATACAAGGAGAAGAAAAAAAGAAGTCTAAGATTGAACGTACAAATCTTCAAGATGCTGCAGCAATTCAACTTATAGATAGAGTTAATAAAGGTTTAAAAGAAGCTGGTGAAATAGATGAAAATAATAATTTTACTAATCCTAATATTACTGAGAAGTATGCATTAGCTGTATTATTACCTGATGGAACATATAAACTTGTTCCATTAAAACCGGAGAGACTAAGTGATACTGAATTAAATGAACTATTTAATGATGTAGTTGATAGATCTGAAAAAACCAGAAATGAAAATTTAAATATTGAAATTACTGATAAGACAACAGCAAAACAATTAGAAAGTGCTAAACAAGAAGATAATAGTTTTAATAATAATTTTAATTCACAAGAAGTTCCAGGTAGATTATATATTACCTCAAAAGCTAAAGGTTACAGATATGAATTACAAGTTACTTCTTGGGGTAATATAAATATACAGCAAAGTATAAAGATTGATAAAAAATATAAAACTGTAAAAACAGTATATTTAAAACCTAAAGAAGAGGTTGGATTAAAAACTCCTGAATCTAAGATAAAAGCGCTTATAGAAAAGTTTAATAAAGAAGTTGTAGAAGATCAAAAAATATCACTTGACAACTTTAGAAAATCTTTTCCAAGAGATGCCGGTGTTCAAGAGATTCTTGATAAAACAACAACTAATGTTCAGTATGATGTTATTGCTAGACCAAGATTATTTATAAACGCTGATTCTGCAAGACAACAATCTGTTATAGATGCTTCAATATCTACTAATAGCGAAAGTGTAAAAGTTCCAGTTGAATCTGCTCAAGCAGCTGTTGATAAAATTAAACCACAGAAAGTAGAAAGAGTTGTTGAAGCTGCACCTAAAGTTGCTGAAGAATTTACACCTAATCAAGAGTTAGTAAATTTAGAAGAGCAACTTAAAGCGCGTAAAGAACAAGTTTCTGAAGGTTTAACTGGAATTGATAAACAAGATGCTGAGGATCAAGATTCGCAAGTAATTCAACTAAAGAAAAAAATAAGAGAGGTATATAAAAAATTAGGTGCTGCAAATAAAATATTACCTGCAAATACAACTGAACAAGCTAATACTGATATTGAAGAATTTAAATCTTGGGCTAAATCAAATTTACCTGATTTTATTACCATTGATGATATAAATACATTAGGTAATAATATGAAAGCTGGTGGTGTTCGTGTTGGTGCTTTTGCATTAGGGTTATATAATTTAGGTGGTGGTCTAACTATCAACGGTACTATATATACAGGAGCTACAAATCCATTTAAGTATCATGAAGGATTCCATGCTGTATATAGATTACTTTTAACAGATGAACAACAAGCAAAATATTTATCTATTGCTAGAAGAGAAGTTAGAGCTAAGTTAAGAAAAGAAGGTAAGAGCTATAGAAAAGAACTAGAAAGATTTAAAAACTCTGCAGATACATATTCTGATATGAGTGATTCAAGATTAGAAAAAGAATATCTTGAAGAATACATGGCTGATGAGTTTGAATTATTTAAACAAAATCCAAGATCTACTAAAACAGATTCTAGTATTAAATCATTATTCAATAGAATATTAGAATGGATAAAAGCATTATTTAATTCATATACTAAGAATGAACTATTAACTCTTTTTGAAAATATAGATTCTGGTAAATTTAGAACAGCTTCTGTAAAAAATAATAACTTTACTACAAATCTAATTGAGGGTGTATCTATTGAAGCTAATGCATTAATTCCATATGATTTTATTAGTGAAACAAACAAAGATGGAGACCGTAATGTAGGATACTTATATTTAGATAGTGCTATTGCAGAACCAATGGTTAGATCAATAGCCGCTAGATTTTTAACAGATGTTTCATCACAAAATTTAGAAAAAAGAAAAAGATTACTTGAATCAAAATTTAAAGAAACTGATGAAGTTAGTAAAATTGAAATAACTGAAGGCACATTAATTGGTGGTAAAAAAGTTTATTCTGAAGATAAAAAATTAAAAAAAGGTTCAAAATTATTTATAGAGACGGTACAAGGTGTTAGAGAAAATTTAGTTGCACCTGCAAGAAAATATCAAATTGCTGAAGGTTTTATAATTACTGTAAATGAATCAGGTAATATTACTGAAATTGAAGATGTTACTCCGGATCAAGTTTTAGATTTTACACTTCGTGAGTTCAAATGGCTTTATAGTTTAGATAATGAAATTAATAATGATAAATCTGATATTCAGAAAGAGCAACTTAAAAATGTTAATAAATCATTTGATATATTTGGATCTGATATTAAAAAAGATGTAAACTCATTACTTAGTATAATAACTAAACAAAGCGCAGATCAAGAATTTGATAATGAATTTTTTGAAAGTGAAGCTGGATTAAGAACTGTTGAGCAGTTTAATAAAGATGCATCAATGATTGGTGGATTTGCTACTCTTGCTGAAGGTATAAGAGCTTATATAGCAACTACTACATTAGAGGATGTAGATTACTTTGGTAACAAAGAACTAAGCGAAGGTAGACCATTGATAGTTCCTGTTGAATTTATGGATGCTTATAATGGAATGTTAAAAGCTGTAAAGAACTTAAGTGATCCAAAAGAGATATTAAGGAACATGTATTACTTTGGTCAGGATAATCCAAATACAGGAGCTTTTGTAAATAGAATGCTATTAGATACTATTGGTAATAATGGCATTGAAGTTATAGAGTCTGATGATCCATTACCAGAAAAAATTAAAAATTCATTATTGATTCAAAGTATATTAACAGGTTTTGAAAACTTTAGAGTAAACTATTTATTCATGCAACGTGATGATACAGGTGGTTCTTTAATATATTCAGCAGCAAATAGAGATGATGTTAACTCACAACTTTCAAGATGGTCACAAGCATGGGTACAAGCATCTAAGAAAATTAAATCTAATAAAACTTTTAAAAATGGAGCAATAGAAGCAATTAATAAGTTTAGAGTTTATCTTGAAGGTACACAGTTAATTGATGATTTACAATTAGATAGAATATCTAAAGAGACATCACAAGATTTGTTTAACTATACTGGTATAAGATTAAGCAAACAATATATTGCTTTTAGTATAGCATATAACAGATCAAGAACTCCAAAACAAATAAGTATACATAATGCTAATCAATCTGCTTTACCTATAACTGTAGGAGAGAAAAATAAAACAGGAGATATACAACAGTTGCTAAGTTCAATACAAACTAATAGTGATATATTTGATCCTGGAATAGAAGGTATGTCTTCACGTTTAAATAAAATGAGTGAAAACAATGCTGAGTTTGATGAAACAGTTGGTGCACCAGTATTTAAAAATCCAAATGGAGACTTAGTATATGCTCATCAGCTTCCAACATTCCACTTAAAACAAGTTGAGGCGTTAAATAATACTGAAAAACTAAATGATCTTAGAAATGGATATTTAGAAAATAATTATTTATTAAATGATCCGGCTTTCATAAAACTTTCTAATGAGAGTAAATTAAGAGTAACTAGAATTGCAGGTAGTTTAGTAGGAAAATTAAATGAGACCGAAGAGGAAATAAATGCAAGACTAACAGGTATATCAGACAGAAGTGCGTATGGAGACTTTACTCCTAGAGAACTTGTATTATCACTTTTAAATTTTTACACTTCTAATTATAATACAAAGAGTGGTAAAGTTGAAACAGTTGAATATGATGATAATTTAACAGATCAAACTATGACTGCAGCACTAGCTCCAGTTCTATTAAGAGTGATGGAGGCTTCAAATACTGGAGACTTATTATCACTTGCTGTTATAAAAACTGTAGAGTTAGTAAATGGAAAAACTAAATTAACTGAAAAAGCACTTGATATTTATTTAAAACAAATAGATAATGAGTTTAAAAGAATACAACGTGAGTCAAATTCTGAAACTAAATCTGAAGAAAGATTAGGTTATAATGATACTGATACCGGAAGAGCATTTAAATTTCATAATACAGGACTATTATTAGATCAAGAGATCAAAGAAGGCCTAGAAGAAAAAGCAAAAACTAATTTTGATATATCACTTAAAGAAGCATTATCATCATTAAATAAAACTGAAGGTCAATTTAAAAAAGATCTAGAGAAGAAATTAAATGATGAGTTTGAAAAGTTTGATCAGTTATTAGTAGAGTTAGGTGCAAAAGATTTAACAAGCAATGCAATTAATAAAGGTTTATCTTCTGCTCCAGAATTAAATTTAATTAATGATAAAGAATATAATCTTAAACAAATATTCTTTAATGATTGGATTAATACTACAGCAATAAATGAAGTATTACTTGGAGATCAAGCTGTATCATTAAAAGATGCGGTTGATAGAACTAAAAGAGGTAAAGGTCAAAATGCTGCTTTCTATAGTTCAGAAAGTAATTTTACAGCACCTGAGTATGGTATAAATCATCCTAATAAAGAGATTAGTTATGTTGCTTTAGAAGAACCGATTGGAGTATCATCAATTGGTAGTAAGAGTATTGATAGAGCTGATGGTCAACTTTACATGACAACCAAAGCATTTAGATATACAAGATTCGGTATTGGTAAACTTACAGCTGCTCAAGCAGAATTATTAGATAGAGTTGAAAGAGGAGAGTATATTCCTTCTTACTCAATATTTGAACCTGGAGGTTATGCTTCAAATAAAGAAATGCTAAACAGTAAGAAGATGGTTTACTATGATGGTGAAACATATTTAAAGATGTCAGCATTTGTACTAACTCCTGAGTTTACTTCTAACCCTGATGGTACAGCTAAACCTTCCAGAGAAGCATTACATAACTTAAGAATTAAACTTGAAGCTATTGAAAAAGAAACAGATACAATAGCTATGGCTTCTCCTCTAAGCGCTTCTAAAATGATGAAGCAAAAAGTAAATTCATTAACTACGCTTGATAATACAGAAGAGTTTGAAAATGGTTATTCTACATTAGAAACAAAATACTTTGGATTACAAGTATTAAATCCATCTAATAAATTAGAAACAACAGATCCTACTCAAATTAAAGCTCTTGTTACTTCTGAGCAAGATGATTCTGTTGAAATACCCGGACTGGGTTTAAATAAAAAGGGTAATGTAATGACGGTTGGTGACGTTAGAACGTTATATAACGAGGCTACCAATAGAAGGCTTGTTTTAAAATATAAGAATAATAGAAATCTTATTTTTACTTATGATAAGGCAATGAAAGAAGTTGCTGAGTTTAAAATTACAGGTAAGATAACACCTAACTTATCTATATTTTTAGATTATGCTACTGAGTCACTTAAAGCTAGTAAGTCTAGTAGTAATCTTTTAGAGTTCTTTTCTAAACAAAATGGTGAACAAAAGTATAATTTAAATAATCCTATTACTGTAAATAAGTTTGAAGAATTATTTTTAAGCTTCTTTAGTAAAGGTGTATTATCAGAAAAAATTCCTGGAGAGACTTTATCTTTAGTTTCTGATTTTGGTATGAAAGTATACAGAAGAGTATATGAAGTAGATGCTGATGGTAATCCAGTTAGATCAGAAGTTATTAGAGAAAAGCAATGGGAAAAACTTAAAGATAAACCAGAAATATTTACTTTAAGTAATCTAACTAATGATAAAATACCTGCAGAAGGTATAGTAGTATTAGATAGATTAAGAACAGGTTTGATGGAATACACTAATCCTAAAGATCCTAAAACAGCTACAGGCCAACGATATAGTGAAGGTCTTGTTCCAGCACACCATGCATCTGTTAGAAATCTTATTGAAAATACAGCTGCTGATATTCCTGAAGCTATATCAAAAATGTTTGCTGTACGTATACCGTCTCAAGATAATCACTCTACGATAAATGTAAAACTTATAGATTTTTTACCTACTGTCTATGGTTCTGTTGCAATGTTCCCACAAGAAATGGTGGAAATATCTGGAGCTGACTTTGATATTGACAAGGTATTTACTCAGATAAAAGAATTCTATGTAGAGGATAATAAATTTTATGAGTATGGAGCAACAGAAGGAAGACAGTATAAAGACTACATAAAATATGTAAATGAAAAAGTAAATGAGAATACTCCATATGCTAAAGGATATAGACTATATGAGACCCAAGGTTTAAATATAGAAGATTCATATACAGATGCCGAAATGCTAACTTTAAATGATTTAGGATTTACCGATAAGTCTATAAAAGCTTTAACAGCATTAGGTCTTCCTGTAAGTAAAAAACAATATGAAGATTATAAATCTAATTATGGAGAACCATATGAAGCACCATACAATAATAAAATACTAGATTATAAGTATGCATTGATGGGTAATAGAGGTGTAACAGAAGCAAAAGAAGGAACACCTATATCATATACTCCTGCAGGTTTGGAAATATTAACAGATAAAGAAACTCAAACTGGAATACTAGAACTATTAGAAGAACTGTTACCAGGATTGAAAGAAAAAAATAGAGAGGATAATGTAGATGTGGATAATATGCTTGGTAAGACTAAAGCATGGATGGCAAATAAAGGCTCTGCAATTGGAGCAATTGTATTACCTAACACATATCTAAGTTTATTAACTGAGTATAAATTAGAACTAAAAGGACCAGCTCCTTTTTTAAATGGTAAACCTTATAATGATTTTGGAGTATTAAATGAAAAATTTGCTGATGGTACTGATGGTAATAGAAAGCAAGATATAATATCTTCTTTAATTACTGCAATGACAGACAATGCCAAAGAACGTTTAGCAGCAAAACTAGGTTTAAACAGACATTCTCTCGGTATTGTTGCAAATGCTACAGCATTAGGTATACCGCTTAAAACTAGTTTGTTACTTGTCAACAATCCATTGATAACATCCATATATGATCAAGCCTTTAATAAAAAAGAAAAGACAGATCCGGGTGTTAAGAGTATTCTTAAAGCAGAAATTGATAAGTTAGATTCAGTAAAAACATCTGCATCAATAAGCGATGATATATTAATAAAATATTATAATGATGTTGATGGAAGAGCTGATGATATTAAATTAGGTATTCTTTTAGAGTTCCAAAAACTACTTGATATTAAAGACTTTACATCTAAAATGTCTTCTGTTACTACACTAGCTAATGGTCTAGATAAAAATATAACAGATGTCAATAAGAGAGTAAATAATATATCTGATCTTTTTGCAAAAGGAGCACTTATAGATTTAAATAAAGTTTTTAGAGGTTCTACTTGGCAGTCTGGTTATCTAAAAATATTTGAGCAAGTTTATAATGATATATTACCTGCTACTTTCCTATCAGGTACAGAAAACTTTAGATCTATATTAGATGATTTATATGAAAGTATAAATACAAATACGCTTGATTTCACTGAAGAAGTTGAATCTAAGATATCTAGAGATTTATTATCTTATTTGACAATTAAGGCTTATCAGAAAAATAAATTAGATACCAATTCACAATCTGTAGCAACTTTAAATAATTCTTATATATACCCTAGTGTAGAAGGTGGACAATATAAAACTATCACTGATACTATAAATACATTAAGAGAACAGGAGGATTTAAAAGATAATTTCTTTGTTCAGAATTTTACAATAAGCAATCCTGCTGATGATCAATCTAATACAACAGGTTTAGAATTACTTGAAGCAAATACTTTTAGAAATTTAAATCAAGCTCAAATGATTGATTTGCAAACATCATTTGCTAGATTATATGGCTCTGTTAAATATAAACAAGATGCTATAGATATAGTAAATTATATGATGGTTAAAGATGGATTACAAATAGGTTATGCGTCTTTAATACAAGCTATCTCACCATTTATGATGGAACAGTATTTAAATCATGTTGATACAGCATCTAATGCATTAAGAAGTAGTAACAATGAACTTATTGAATCCGCTTTTGGATTAAACTTTGAAGATCTCAAATCTGAATTTATAGAAGGCTATTTACTATCTAATAGAAGTAATACTTTATTAAATAATTATAATTTTACTACTACATTAACAGGTGATCTTATAAAACCTGAAAATGTAAATATAGTAGATAATACATTAACTGCTAAATCTGAAGATGTAAATCCTCTTTTTGTTCGTGTTACTGATACATTTGAAGGTAGAGATTTTACAAAAGTAACTTATAAAACATATAGACTTACAGGTGCAGATAAAGATACTGCTACATATACTGAAGTAGAAACTACAGGTTCTAATCAGCAGAATCCTATAGGATTTATGTTTGGTGATAGACCTACATATAATCAAGTAAGAGAGTATGTAAAAAGTAGAGAGAAGAAAGAAGATACAGTTGAAGAAGAACAACAATCAGATAGAAAAGATCAAGTAAAGGAAAGAGCTGCTCGAAGACCTGGCGCTAATATTGTTGTTACTGGTGATAATATTGAAATAGATGGTGTTAATTTAGATGATATTTTAGAAGAACCTAAACCAGCACAACAAACTAGTAAGGTTAAGGAAGGAGTTTCTAATGTATTTGAAGAGAATAAAGAATTATCTAAAATAGGAACTGAGCAACAATATAGTGACTATTTAGATACACTATTTCCTGATAGTAAAGTAAAAGATATTGTTTATCATGGAACACCTGATGGCAGATTTGATAATTTTGACATTAATCAAGTTGGAAAAAACACAAAGCAATCTACTAAAGGTATTTATTTTACTGACAGTAAAAAAACTGCAGATTTTTATGCAGAAGGTTCTATAGATTTTAGTCAATTTGAATCTTTAGAAGAATACAATGCAGTTAAAACAGCAAAAGTTTTTTCTGCAATTTTAAATGCTAAAAATTTAAAATTAGTTAACAATCCTCAAGCTCAAGATAGACAGGGAGATGCAGTACTTAGAACTAAAGAAAAATTATCTGACAAAGGATTTGTTGGAGAATTAGATTATGCTTATCAATATATTGTATTTGAACCAGAGCAAATTCATATATTAGGTTCTAAAAAAGACTTAAAAGGGTTTAAAGAGTTTGTAGGTAAACCAGCACAACAAACTAGTGAGGTTGAAACAATAACATATACCCCTAAAGGAAAACAAAGACAAACTTATACTATAGAAGGAAATAAAATATTTAATTCTAAAGGTGCTGAAGTTTTCAAAGAAGATAGTACAGATAGAAATAAAATTTTTGCAAATCTTGCTGTTAAACAAGGAAGGGCGGTTGTTGTAAATTATAAAGGCACTGATTATGTTGTAAATAATAAGCAGGATATTATGTCTACCGTGTCTGGAAATATTATGAACTGGGGACCAGAAAATGGCAATAGAAAAGACATTCTTGCTAAAGTAAACAAACCAACACAACAAACTAGTGCAGATGATACTGTTGATCCAGCTCTTCTTGATGAACTTGATAATATTAATGAAGATGCTCAACAACTAACACCTGATCTATTTAATGTACTTAAAAACGCTAATGAAGAAATAAATAATAATTATACAATCATTGAAAACTTTTGGGATAGTAATATACAATTTAACAAAGAGAATAAAAATTCTCTGAGAGAAAAGAATAATATATTATCTTTGGAAGACTTGATTAAAGAATATAAAAAGGGTATTTATAATAATCAAGAGGAGTTTGTAGAACAGATTAAAAAATGTAACTTATAATAAACTATGGCTAAGTGTCCAAATAGAAATACAGCAGAGTATAAATCTCTACAGAAAGTATATAAATCAGAAATACAAACTGATAATATAATCAATAAGTGGCAAGAGTTAAATAATACAGATGTATTTCCATCTGTTGCGCAAGCAAAAGAGTTTGTAAAAAATAACAAAGCCGTATTTTCATTAAAGCAAAAAGAGTTCTCTGAAAACTTATTAGCAAATCTTGTAGAAAAAAGAATACTGCATAGTTACCAGGGTTTTTATTTAGTTAATAATTCTAATCCTGCTACGTTTAAGTATGATGAACAATTCTTACAAGCTAATTTAAAAAGACTTAAGAGGTATTTAGAAATAAATAATATTCCTTTAAACTCTTTAAATATAAATAGAACACCTAAGAGTTATAAAGTAGAAGTTGTAAATAATTTATTTACACCTAAAGATATAATAGAAAAATCTAGATCATGGAATACACCACGTGCTAGAGCGGTTGTATCACATTTAAGAAGATTGTTTCCACAGATTGGTGCAAAGCTAATGTCAGTTAAAGAAGCAGAAGCTATTTGGAATAATGAAAATAAAGTTCCTAAGTGGGCAAAAACAGATGTAAGTTTTGATCAAGTTAATTCATTCTTTTATGAGGGTTTAGCTGTACTAATAGAAGGTAGAGTAACTGATGAAACTGCAATAGAAGAAATGCTGCATCCATTTGTAGATGCAATTAAAGTAGATAATTCAGAATTATTCAATGGTTTATTAAAGGAAGCAAAGAAGAACTTTCCTGAAATGAATCAAGCAATAAATGCTGCATATTCTGACAGTAAAGGATTTACACCTCTAGATAGAAATTTAGAGATGGTTACTCAAGCTTTGTCTAGACATTTTAAAAATGAATATGAAACTACACCAACAAAAAGTTTTTTAAATAAAATTAAAGAAGTATTAGATTGGTTCTTAGATGTCATAGGTAAGCTTAGTGAATACTTAACAGGTAAACCTTTTACAGCAAAATCTATAACTGCTACATCTTCTTTAACAGATATAGCAAAACTTTTAAATACATCTGATATAGAATTTAAATTAGAACGTGCTGTAGATAGCAGGGTTAGATATTCATTATCTCCTGAAAAAGATAAAGTTGTAAGAAAAGTTTTAAAAGAGTCTAATGATATTCAAAAAGAATTTATAAAACGTTTATTCCATACTGCTAGATCATCAGAAGATGTTATTGGGGACCTGTCAGCAAGTAATAAAAACTCTGATTATAATGGAGATATAGTTGCTTATAATAAAAAAGATAATTCATACATGAATATATCAACAGGTGAGGTTTATTCTTCTACATCTGATTATATAGGTCTTAGTAATAATGAGAATAATGCTCTTAATCTAGAAGTAAATAATGATATAAAAACTTTATTTGATGCCGTTGTTGGTAATGAAAGTTTTGAAGATGCTTCTTCAAGGTTAACAACTTTGAGTGAAGAAGCTGCAAAAGAAGTGGTTGATTCTTTACAAGAACAACTTATAGGAAATAATAATCCTATTATTCCTGATGGCGCTGTTGCATTATCTAATGTTGTTGTGTTTGATCCAAATACTAAAACTGCAGGAACTGTAGATCTATTAGTTATTGATAAGACAGGTGTTGTTAATATTGTTGATTTAAAGGTAAGTAAAGATTCTATATATGGTGAACAAGGAAAGAAAGCATATTCTGAAGAATTACATTCATTAAAAAATGGTAGTGCTTTAAAAGAAAGACACGGTGTATTAGAACTGACTAACTCTGCTCAAAATAGTATTGAAGTAAACATGTTAAAAAGAATGCTTGATAACATGGGATACAACACTAATAGAACTTTAACAGGAGCTCAGACATTTCATGTTAAAGCTGATGGTGATAAGATTGAGGTAGATGGTGGAGTTGAGTTTATAAACGACACTAAGAATATGACATATGTGGATATGTTAATACCACAAAATGTTGACCAATATTCTAAAGACCAATTAGATAATATAATTGATAATTCTGATGATGGAATATTTGATGGTTCTAAGTATGAAGAAGATCAAGAAAAACTAGCTGAAGAAATAGATCCTTTAGTATATCCTGAGTATAATTCTATAATGGGTATACTAGAAGATTATAGAATTGCTCTAGTAGATCAACAAAAGGCTCTAAAAGTAATTGAACGATCAGTATTTAGAGACATGTCCAAAGAGGAACTACGTGACGAAATTGCTAGTACACTAGCATATATTTCTGCAAATATTGATAATGGACCAGCATCTAGATCTGCTACATATACATATCTTCTTCAGGGTGCTTTACGCCAAATGAAAAAATTTGCTGATTATGTTCAAGATCCTGCAAATTTTGGTAAAGATGAATACATAACCTATACTTTAAATTTCAATAGATTTTTAAGCACATTTGAACCTTTATTTTTAATACAAGATTCTCAAGATCATAATGCTACACAAAGAGCATTAATACGTCAGATGGATATATTAAGAAATAAGATAAAAGGAACAGGTGTAAAAAAGAAGGAAAATGAAACTGAAGAAGAAAGAATATTTAGAGAAGGATTAGTAAATGATGCTATAATTAATTTTGTAAAAGAAAAAATTAGAGAAAGATCTAATAATGACTGGGGTGGTAAGCAAAGTGTATTTACAGAACAAGATTTAGACGATCTTGTAAGAAGATCACCTGATATATCTCAACTTGCTTTATTAACTCAAGATATGGCTACTCAATCTGATGCAATGCTTTCTGTTATGGATAAAATATATAAAACCCAAAAACAAAAGGTACTTGATTTAATTGATCAGCGTAATAAACTTGTAATTAATAGTGCTAATAAGTTAATTAAATTATATCCAAATCTAAAAAGAAATCAGCTTTATGACTTCATGTCTATATTTGATAAAGATGGTAATTTTACAGGAAGATATATAAAACCTATAGGTGAGCTATATAATAAAATACAAGACGATCTAAGATTTCAACTATTTGATGATACAGGTTTACCTTATAAATACAGGGATGTTACAGATTTATCTACAGCATCTCAAGAAGATATTCAATATAATATTGATTTAGCTAATAAGAAAAAAGCATTTGCAGATTTTTTTAGAGCAGAAGAAATGGATGAAGATGGTAATCTTGTAGATGGTGAGTATCATTATTATACAGATGAGTTTAAGAAAGCTAGAGATATATACGAGTTTTGGCAGGTAAGTGCTAATGGTAAATATGGAGAGTGGAAAAAAAGAAATAGCATTTCAGCTAGAGATTATGCTGTGTATAGAGCAAAGTATTTTGAATCTTCTACATATGATCAAGCACAAAAAGTTAAAGGTAATCCAACAGGTGTAGTTGTAAAAAATGTTAAGAGTGAATTTCCTAAAGTTGAATATAGAAAAGTTAGAGAAATAACAAAGTCTGGTAAGGATATGCGTGATAAAAAGTACGCAGAACTTATGGATCCTACTAAAACTGATACGGGTACATTAGCTAGAAGAGAGTTCTATAACTTATTTATTAAAATGTATGAGGAAGATTTACTAGAAAAGATTCCTGAATATCAAAGAGATCAAATGATGGGTAGAGTCCCCACTATTAAAGATAACTTATTAAGTGATCTAAAGGATAAACCAAACATAATATCTAAGATGTGGAGTGATATTACAACATCTGTAAAAAACTTAACTCAAGAAACATCAACTATGAAAAAAGTCATGCTTGATGAATCAGGTAACTTCACAAATCAACTACCAGTATTCTATACAGGAAGACCAAGAATGGATGGTGAATTAGAAGAAGTAGAAAAGAAGATGGCTTTTGTTGAAGAACAAAAAGTAAAAGGTCTTATAACACCTGATAAGTATAATGCACAAATTAAAGAGCTTAGAGGAGAATATAATAGAATATATAATAAACCATCAACAGGTGAACTAAGTAGAGATTTAGGATCTAGTTTAATAAAGTTTAATGCTATGGCTACACACTATGAAGTTATGGGTGAAGTAGAAGATACATTAAATGCTTTTGTTAAAGTATTAGAAAGAAGAGAATATGACTTACCTGTTGCTACAGGTCAAAGTTTTGTTTCAAGAACTAAAGAAGGTGTTCTTAAAGCTGTAGGTTTCACACGAGATCAAGGTTTAGAAGCTAATGCTGTAAGAAGAGCTAAAAAATTCATGTCAATGGTTTTTTATGATAATGAACTAGCAAATAAAGGCATGTTTGATAAAATTGCAAAAGAAATAACTGGTGCAACATCATTAACATGGGTGGCATTCAACCCTATGGGTAACTTTAATAACTATGCTCTAGGTAGAATAAATAATAATATTGAAATGCTAGGTCAAAGATTTTTTAGTAAAAAATCATATTTAAGAGCAACTAAAGAATTTAATACAAATGCTATTCCTGGAATATTTGAAAGAATAGGAAGTGGCGCAACTGATTTAGCGGATATTGCTACACTAGGTAAACTAGGTTTAAAGAAATCTGATTATGATGCCGATAAAGCAAATAATAAATATGAAGCTGTAACTCAATATTTTAGAATGATGGATCCTGATACAGATATACGTGAGAATAGTTCTAAGTATGATGATTCATCTTTATGGTCAAGATTTAAGGAATGGGGTTATGTAATGCAGGATGCTGCTGAATATAATGTACAATCTAAAGTAGGTGTTGCAATGTTGATGGATACTATTATAAAGAACAGTAAAACAGGAGAAACATTATCCCTATATGATGCATTACATTTTGATGCTAAAACTAATACCGTTTCTTTATTAGAAGATTATGATATTGTTGTAGATAAAAAAGGAAATAAGATTGCTGATTATAATGACAATTTTAGATACGATTTAAGAAATCAAATAAGAGAAGTTAATAAACAAATTCATGGTAATTATGCTAAAGAAGACAGAATGGTTCTTCAGAGTTATGCTCTTGGTAATTTAGCAGTTCAATTTAAGAAGTGGGTTGCACCAGCATTAAGAGCTAGATATCAAAGAGAATATTTTGATCAAAATTTAGGATGGATGGAAGGAAGATACCTATCATGGTGGAAGTTTACAAACTATGCAACTAAAGAATTTATTAAAGGCACTAGAGATATTAAAGCTTTAAAAGCAGGTTTTCTTGAACAATATGGATATACCGGTGAAGGTGGTAATAGAGATCAAAGAGCATTAAATAAAATACAAGGTTTTTATAGAACTGTAGGTGAAATTGCAATTCTATCATCAGTTTTTGTATTAAATTCTCTCATGGATGGATTATTATCAGGTGATGATGACTCAGATACAATGAAGAGATTAAAAAATCTTGCAAGATTACAAGCAGATAGAACTAAAGATGAAATGTTAACATTTATCCCAGTACCTGCAGGCATTGAACAAAATTATCAAATGTTCTCTAATCCTATAGCATCACTAAAACTATTAAGAAATACATCAAAAGCTTTACAATTAAGTCTTACAACACCAGTTGCCTATATTACTAAAGGCGAAGATGCTTTTTATAGAGATTCGGATTATGTTTACCAAAACAAGCCATATAAAGGCATGTTAAAAGTAAATAAACAATGGCAGAGATCATTACCAGCTATAAGAACATACAGTAAATATATAGATGCTATTAAGAAACAAGATTTTGAGATAGGATTCTAGTCTATTTTAAATAAGAAGAGCCAACCTTATTAGGGTTGACTCTGCTAATTTTACATAAAATATATAGTTTAATTATGCTTCACAACTTGCACACTCAAGAATATTTCTAGAGAATGCTTGTGCAGAACTTACACTAAACTGATAGTATAGTGTCTTCACTCCTTGTTCATGAGCAAAAAGATATAGTTGATTAATATCTTTAGCTGGAACTGACGGGTCAATCATTAAGTTTAAAGATTGAGCTTGATCAATAAATTTTTGTCTTGTTGCAGCTTGAATAATAATCTCTTTAGGAGATATCTCAATAAATGATTTAAACACACCTTTTGTTGGGAAGTCTAAGTGTTGAACTGAACCATCCTTTTTAAGTATGTCTTCCCATACTTCTTCTGTATCAAGATTATATTTTGCTAACTCTTCTTTTAAGAAAGGATTCTTATATATAGTTTTAGACTTAGCTAAATCTTTTACAAAATAATTAGACTTGATAGGTTCAATACCCATACTAACTTGACCATGAATGAAAGAACTAGATTTAGTTGGTGCAATAGCTACTAATGTAGTATTTGCATAACCTTCTCTAATTGATTTAACATCCTTTGTTTCACAAAGATCCATTGAAGCCATTTCTGATCTTGTCTTTATTATAGAAAATATTCTACTATTTATCATTTTAGCTTCTGTTGATTCAAACTCAATAAGTTTAGATTGTAAATAAGAATGCCATCCTAATACACCTAAGCCTATAGCTCTATGATCACTTGCAAATTTATATGCTCTACCCATTCCAGGCATTGTTTTAGACTTGGTAATAAATTCATCTATCACAGCATTTAAAAATAATGTGTAAGTTTCTATTGCATCCGTCTCAACAATTTCATCCCAGTGTAATAAGTTCAAAGAACCTAAACAGCAAACAAATGAATTAAAACTATCTGTTGGTAACTGTATTTCAGAACAAAGATTAGATGCAGTAATATCCATACCTAGCTCTTTATAAGGAGAGTTGTTATTTGAGTTATCTTTAAACATTATATATGGATAACCGAACTCATTTCTTTTCTGAATTATCTTGGCCCATACTTTACGCTTATCAGGATCTCCACTCTTCATATCATCTATCCACTTATCTGTTACACTAATACCAAACTGTAGATTTTGTATTGGATTACCTTCTCCTCCTATCTCTAAAAATTCCAATACATCAGGGTGTTCAACGGGTAGCCAAGCAGCACATGCCCCTCTTCTTGCTTCAGATTGTTTACAAACATCTACAACAGTGTCATAGATTCTTGCATAATGTACTGGCCCATCTGCAGTTCCTCCGGTTGATATACTGGATCCTCTAGGTCTAATATTACCTAAGTAAACACTAGTACCACCTCCATACTTAGACATCATACCAATCTCACGCCCCGCGTTTAAGATACTATCTAAGTTATCATCTACATTAGATCCGTAACAACTAATAGGTAAACCTTTCTGCTTACCAAAGTTAATCCAAACAGGAGTAGACAAGGAGTAAAAACCCCTTGCCATATAATCCTCAAACTTTTCTGCAAAGCCATCAACTTTTAAATATTTTTCTGCTATAACTGCAATATCATGTATACGTTGTTCAGGAGTTTCATTTATATAACCCCTTGATAAAAATGTACGGCTTTCTTCATTAAGCCAATAATACTTTTTTCTTTCCATATTTTTTTAGAATAAGTCATCAGCTGTTATAGCTTTTGACTTTTTATTATAATCTATTTGTTTTTTGTAAAAGAAGTCTCCTTCTTTAGTTGCAGTAATCTCTACCTCAAACCATTTTGTTGACTGTAATAAGTTATTATTAACTTCAAATATAGGCTTCATGCCTATTTTCTTTAATGAGTTATTGAACCTATTCATTATAAAATGCTTTATAGTTTCTTTAGGTAAAAAAGATAACTCACCTTGTTCAAATATCCAATCAAGAATACCGCATTCAGCTTCATAGGCTTTTCTAGATGCAGAATAAATTAATTCTTCAAACTCATCATCAAACCATTCAGGGTTCTCAGACTTGATTATATTAATTATCTCTACACCAAAGTTACCGTGGATATCTTCTTCTTTACTTGTTGCTTCTACAACATTAGAAATACCTTTAAATAAGTTTTTCTCTTTGTTAAAAGACATCATTATTAGAAACTGACTAAATAAACTCACATGTTCAATAAATAAAGAAAATAATAATACAGATTTAGTATACATTTTATTATCTCTACTACGTGAACCATCTAAGTATTTTTTAAGATATTTAATTCTACCTTTAATAGCTGGTATCTCAACAACAGTTTTAAACTCTTCTTCAAGTCCAAGTATTCTAAGCAGTCTTGCATATGCATCTTTATGTCTAACTTCAGATTCAGCAAAGGTCATACCCACATCACCAATTTCTGTAATAGGCATTCTCTTATACAAATCTGCCCAAAAAGTTTTTACATTAACTTCTATTTGAGCTATTGCGAGCATTGTCTTTTTTATAACTTCACGTTCTTCATCAGTAACTTTAACTTTAAAGTCATCTATATCAGTTGTAAAGTTATACTCAGTATCAATCCAATAAGAGTGTCTAATTGCATCTTTATATTCAAGTAAAGATGGGTATTCATAGGGCAAAATATTTTCCCTAGATAAAAAAATGTTCTTCTTCATAAGTGTGTTTTTGTGATTAAATGTTATACCATGTTTTTGATATAACGGTAATATATAATTTACTTTAATTGAGATAAATTACCAAGTATAGATGAATATAAATTTTATAAAAATTACACCTACCTCAATACCAGCGGCTTGGTAAACTTGTCTTTCTCCGTCTATCTCCATTGACATATTACAATTAATGATATGTATACCTAATAATGACTGTTTTGGTAATAATTCTACGTTAGCAATTACCGGTGCTTTTCTTGTTTGTGACATAATTATGTTTGTTTTAAAAATTAGTTTTTTGTATATTATACTTATAAGTTGTTAAGCTATCACAGGCAACAACAAATATATATATATTTATATTTTGATGATATCTAGAGTTATTAATATTTTATTATACTTTAATCTTTAATCTTAATAAAAAGCAATGAAGAAAAAAGGTTTAGCAAAGGTTAAAGAATTATTTTGGTATAGTGATAGTGAACCAAATGAAGTATTAATAGCATTTTGCCATTTAATATGTTTACCACTAGCTCTTCTAGCAGAATTTGATCAACCATCATTAATGTTTGTTTTAGGCGGTATGTGTGCAGGCGCATTTCAACTATGGGCTGTTATTTGGAAAGGTTGTTTAAAGTACAGATTAATAGCAGTTCAATTAGCTACAGCCGTAGCAGTTATAACTGTTGAGAATTTATATATGGAAGGTCTACTTGTAGGTAGTAGAACAGGTTGGGTTATAATATTAGCTTTTGCAGCCTGGAATACTGTAAGGGTATTTAAAGAAAAGTTAGACAAAAATGTTAAATAAATTAAAAAATATATGGTCTTATAGTGACTCTCAACCTACAGAGATAACACTAGCTTTAGCTAATATAGCCCTAACACATATAGCTATAGGAATAGAACTTGGTGGACTTTATATATTCAGAATTATAATATTCTTTAGCGGACTATATCATTTATATTGTGTTGCAAATGGAGATTTAAATTGTAGGGTAAAAGCATCCGTAATTACCTTTGCTGTGTATTCAACTTCAACTATTGCATATTTATCTACTATAGGTTTTCCTTGTGCAACACACTACGGTTGGTTAGTTCTTTGCTTTGCTTCTTTTGGTAGCATGCGAAGATTAATACTTGAAAAAATGCATAGAGAAAAAATTAAATAAAATGGATAATATAACACAAATAATAGTTACTGTATTAACTGTAGCAGGTTCTGCCGGGATATGGAAGTTCTTAGAAGTTAGACTAAAAGCAAAGGCAGACGATAAAAAAGCAAGCTATCAAAACAACGATGGTGTACAATACAGAGACGATCTTAAAAGTAGAGTAAGAAACTTAGAAAGTTTACTTGCGACATCTAGCGAAGAGAAAGACGAGCTTAGAGAAAATATTTTAACACTTACAGCAGAAGTAAATACATTGAGAGTTAAAGTAGAATACCTTGAGAAAGAAAACGATAGGCTTAAGACGATCAGATAAATTTCATAATTCAAGTATAATTTAGTATATTAATAGTATATGATATTTAGTAAAATATTAAAAGCTATTTATACCTCCAGTATAGAGGATATAGTTAATGCAATCACTAAAGCTGTTAAAGCGTTTAGAGATGCTGTAGTATTTAGAGTTAAGAGAGTTAAGGAAGAAGCTGAAGATGTATCAGAAGCTTTATCCGAAGTTAAAGAGCAAATCAAAGATGTTGGATCTGCTGCTAAAGGAGGGAAACGTAAAGGAAGACCAAAGAAAAAATAATGGCTAAACTAATACAATCTCTAGGGCCTATAAAAAAGGCTAAAGTTAAACGACCTGGTGTTCATGCTAAGACAAAAACATCACGTTCTAAAAATGCTACTAACTACATTAAACCCTATAGAGGACAAGGAAAATGAAAAAATTAATTTGCATATTAATTAGTAATATAACTTTTGGTAAAGTGTGCTTTGGATATTGTAAAGTATGAATTGGACACTTACACTTGCTTTACACTGGCCGCATGATAGACTTGCTTTAGGTTGGGAGATCATGAGACCTGACGAAAAATTTTCATATTATACAATTAAATTGTATTTATTAATATTAACAATAGAATTAGATACGGGAAATGATGAATTATAAAAAATATAAAAAAGGTGGTAGTATTCTGCCAATGGGTAGCTGCGACACAAAAGCAAAAATGTTAATGGTAGGTGGTCAAATTGATATGACACAACCTATGGTTCCACCAATGATGAATAAAGGTGGTAAAATGGCATATGGTGGACCTATGAAAAAGAAAGGTTATGGAGGTCCAGTAAAGAAAATGAACATGGGTGGTAGAACCAATGGATCAAGAACTTACTCAGGTAAATAATGAGCAAAGAACGTAAGAAATTAAAAGACACCAAACTAGGACAGTTTCTTAAAAAAGCTGCTCCACATATTTTAGATGTAGCTGGAAATTTATTACCAAACTCCGGTGTTCTAGGTATTGTAAAAAATATGATAGACACTGATGTTAACATTTCTCCTGAAGATAAGAAAGCTGTCAACGAACATATAAAAGATATGTTTGCTTTAGAAATTGAAGACCGTGACTCTGCAAGAGAGCGTGAAGTTGAAATTGCTAAAACAGAAAGACAAGATTATATGATGCTTGCAACTGGTGTTACTGGTTTATCAGCTTTCATATTTATCATATATGCAATAGTCTATATACCAACCGTTAGTGACAATGATTTATTTGTTCACTTAATGGGTATGGTAGAGGGTGTTGTTATTGGAAACATATTTGCCTACTACTATGGTGGTAGCCCAAAAACTAAAAAATAATTATTATGAAAAAGAATAACTACTATTACAGTCCTGCTACTATTCCCGCTGCTATCAAAGCAAACAAGAATAGAAAAGATGTAAAGAAAAGATTACGATTAGCTAAGAATGGTGTCTCTATACCTCAAGTATCTACAAAAGCACCTGAACCTATTCAGTCTGCTAAATTTAAAAGTGGTAAATAAGATATGGCTGATTTAACTGCTTACGAAATAACACAAGAAGGTTTAAAACCTACATTTGTTGATGCAGATGAGTCTGGTGATACATTAGTTAATAAGGGTGTTGAATTCTTTTATATAAAGAATACTGGTGTTTCTACTATTACTGCTTCAGTTACTCCTGTAGTAACAACAGTTATTGATCCATTATTAGGAAGTTTAGCTAAAGAAACAGCAAGTTTAGAACTAGCACCTAATGAAGAAGGTTACCTAGGACCATTTGAAACTTATGCTTTTAATGATCCCTATGGGAAGATAACCTTAAATTATTCTAATGCTGTAGGTGTTATTCTTGTAGCTCTATATTCATAGTAGTATCAATATCACTATACGTACCGTCTATATCTTTTAATATAGGCTGTGTAATAATTTGATTTTTATTATTTTTTTCATCTCTCTTTGGTGCTAAAGGTTTTCTCATACCATTTAGTTATAGCAAATTCATCGGCTGCCATTACGTTTCTACATTTGTATGCAAAGTCAATTGTTTGCTCCTTCTCTTTCTCAAGCATTTCTTTCCTATTAATACGCAAATGCTCAAGCAAAGCCATTGCTACTCTTTGGTCTGAATCAAACATATCTGTTAGGTCTGATTCAAGTTTTAGTAATTCTTGTATTGGTGTCATCTCTTTTTGGTGTTAAAAGTATAAAGGGTGTAGAATACAATTCCACACCCTATTATACAAAACTAAATAAACATTCATATTAACAAGGGATTAAGAAAGTTAGGCACCCTTATAAACACAAATAAAACGTTTGCTAATATAGATAATTAATTTATATTATAAAAACTTATCTACTCAAAAACCATAACCATTTGGTTATCAGGCATTTCTATTATGTTATTAACATTACCTTCTTCCATCTCACTTGTTACAATTTTATTTTGGCTTAATAAATCAGCTACCATAAAATCATGAAAGTTCTGTTGACTTGATAACCACTTTCTTGGATGAGATTTTTTAAGAGCATGTGTAACATGATTATAAAAACTCCAAGCATTATCACTATCAAATGTATAATCATAAGAAGGTTTCTTCATTTCTGCTTTAACTGCAGACAATTGAGTTGTATCAAGTATTTCTTCAGATGCATATAATCTTCCTAATAATTCACATTGCTGTTTATGATCTAGATCTACGCTTTTAAGAGCGTTTCTATCTTTTATTATTTTCTTATAATGAGTTTCAGCATTTTTAATCTGAGCTGCTATTTGCATTCCTATATCAAAATTAGCTGATCCTGAATGTTTTCTTTTAAAATTCATCATATCTCCAGAAATAACTCCATTAGAACATACGAATACATATGCACCAATTGCACATTTAAATGTTGTGCTTTTATCATATGAGTTTGTCCATGCGAACATCATACCTAGTTCTTCTTCATCTCTGATCATTTCATCACTTGATGATAATGGTTTTATATGATACACACCTTGTGCAACTTTTGCATCTAGATTTGCTTTATACTCTTCTTTTTCAATCTTAAAACCAGAAGCATATAACATTTGCTTTGTTCTGTCAATAACTTCTTTGTGTTCTACCACTGTATAAGTGTCACCATGAGTAGGTAACGGTGTATTTGTCAGATATTTTTCTGATACTGTAATTGGTTTTTTATATCCCATAATTTTTTAAACTTATTTGGTGTAAATATACTAAATTAATTTGAGTCAGTAACTATATATATTTAATTTTTTTTTAAAATATATAACGGATTGTATTTAATGGAAAGAATTGTTTGTATATTTCTTTAAACTCATTTAACAATCTTGTCTTATGTACGAGAGGATATCTCATAACTCCAGATTTATTTTTTACTTCCTTAGAGTATTTCATCAACTCTTTTGCTGGTTCTTCTGCTTTAGCCATCTGATTTACATGATTAGTTAATGCTATAACTTCACACTTGTTCGTTCCTGCTACCTGCTTTACTCCATTAAAGAGATTATAATACTCCTCCTTCCAACCGGGGTAGAATACTAAAGGACTGTAATTACAGTGCACTTCCCATCCTAGATCCTTCAATCTATCTATATCTTCTATTCTAGAAGAAATCTTTTGCATCTTAGGTTCTAATATATCTGAATACTTCTGAGGCATCAGACTTACTCTTACTCTTGGTTTCTTGTTGAACTTTTTTACATCAATGTTCAACAAACTTGGATACTTAGTAGCCATTGTACTATTTAACCGTGGGTGATCATCATATCTTTTAAGATAATCAATCAATGGTTCTGGCATATGCTTTTGCATTAGAACTAAATCTGAGTTACATGCAATATCTACCATAGTATATATAGGGTCTTGTTGATCAGGTACTTTGGTAAATCCTTTTTCCCATTCTACAACAGACTGAAATATTTTATCAACATTCTTATTAACAAAAACTCTATGTCCATTATATCTGGACATATAACAATAAGTGTCTACACAGCCGCCAAAGCATCCATAGATAATATTGGGAGCTATGCAGTTAGCACTATTATTGTTGTCTTTTGTAACAAGAGTTTTAGTCTCTTGTACTTTTATCACTATATTTTATTTTTACTTTTTTTGCTATAGGGACGGCATCATTGTTCTCATCTATTCTTACAAATTTTATATTGGTTGATAATATAACAGATTGTATACCTGAATAGACATTGTGAGCCCTAGCTTCTAAATAAAAAGTTATAGATGTATGACCTACATTTACAACTTTACCATATATCTTTATAAGTTGACCTTCTTTAGCAGGTTTTTTAAAGATACATTTATCTATCATTACTGTTACCATCCGGGGTGTATCACATACTTCCATAGCATATGCTGCACCAGCGGCATCTAACCAAGCTAAAAGCTTTCCTCCAAATAGATTAGCATGAAACCCTAGATCTGATTTTTTTATTGGATGGGTTGTTATTAGCTCCATTATTTATCAGCTTCTAATTCTTTCTGTAAACATGCTAATGCTCTCCATGCTACTTTTGCTGTATGACGAATACCATCATCGTCAATTGTACCTGCATCAATTAAATGTCTAGCTAATGCGTCATAATCATCAGATGATTTATTACGATCCCAATGTAAAGGTTTATCAGGATGATGTTGATCATTTCCTTTTAGTGATACACGAGATACTTCTAGTAAAGCGTCAGGAAAATATTTAATAACGCCAGTGAATACTGGTCTTTTCTTTCTTTCTTTTGCATCCATTTATTTTATTTAGTTATTTGCTAATAATTCTAATACTTCTATTAAAGATTCATGTCTATGGTTATCTTTTAAAACAACTTTGTAAACATGTTGAGAAGAAACTATTTTAGATACTTCATGTATTGCTGAATAATTTCTATCTTTTAAATCTACTTGTTGATTATCTCCACAAAACATCATCATAGAATTTTTACCAAGTCTTCCAAGAACCATTGATAACTGTGATCTAGTTAAGTTTTGAAACTCATCAACAATTATTATTGAATTATCAAATGTTCTACCTCTAAAATGAGCAAGAGAAACTAATTCAATAGATTCTTCTTTTTCCATTTTATCCAAGATAGCCGGTTTATTATATACCTTTCTCATATTAGAACGTATAGGAACCAACCACGGCTCCATCTTTTCTTTTTCTGAACCAGGTAAGAAACCATTATCTTCAGTAGAAACTGTTGGTCTAGTTATAATTATCTTATTATAGTTTCTCTTAAAGTACTGATCTAGAGCTGTTTGTACTGCAAGTAGTGTTTTACCACTACCTGCATTACCTAATATAAAATTAAAAGCATGCTTTAGCATTTCTGCTTTTGCTACTTTTTGCTCATCTGATAAAGTTATTGAAAACCTTATTGCGCCTTTTGGAGCTGTTTTTTCTTTGTTCTGTTTTGCTACCATATTAAAATAATTTCATTTGTTTACTTGGAACATTTAAGATATTATTTATTTCTTGTTCAACTGCTTCTAAATAGTAACCAATATTTATGTTATAAGAATTCCACTTAGGTTTACATTCCATTTTATTAAAAACTGTTTGTAACCATTTCCCTGCTTCAAGTTGTATTTCACGACCGTCTGTCTTATGAACTTTGGTTAGCTTTACACCATTTCTTGATATATAATAACGGTTTATTTTCTGAAGTTTTTCTTCTTTAAATTCTCCATTATCAACATATCTAGATGTAATTTGCCAATCACCTTTTGATTTACCTCCAATACAGTAATCAAGTATATCTCTATTTTTCTTAAGATATTCCTCTGGTAATATATCATGAATAAAATAATTATACACTGCTTTTGGTATAACTAATTTAGATTTATTTTTATGTAATGCCAATCCATAAAAGTCAAAACGTCCTTTCATTTTTGCTGCTGCATAAAAGAACTTATTTCCATCAACTTTAAATTTGTAATGTGGATTTTTATTCTTAATGTTTCTCCAGGTTGCTATATCAACCTCTTTATAATTATTAAGACCAATGTAATTGTTAACATCACCCAAAACTAGTTTTTGATATTCATCATGTTCTAATTGTAAGTTAGTTAATTTTTCCCACTCTTCACAAATTTTTATGTATTCATCTACATATTCTCTAGATATTCTTGTCTCAATACCATCAGTGTTTTGCATCAATGCAACAGCTCCCGGTATTCTTTCCATGATCATTTCATATAACATTATTAGAGATAACTGACCGTTAATGGTAATTCTCATTGTTAACTCAGGATCATAAAAGAAACTATTCTTATCATTGCTAAGACCAAAAGTAGAATTAAGGATAATCTTATAAACATAGTTCATTGGATTACTCTTAGGTATCTTCTTTCTCTCTTCAAAGAACCACTCATACTGATCACAAAACTCTTGTGCTGGAAAATGTCCAGGAGACCATTTATTTCTAATCACAAGATTGGGATAGAAACTAGTGACATCCGAAGACATAATAACATAATCGTCATCAGATTTATATATACCTGAAGTTCTTGCACCATGAACACCACCTACACCAAAGTCTGTCTTGACACCTTTATAAGTAACTGAATACTTAAAAGCGCCCTTCATTCTTTCAGGATCTATCTCAACAGATTTAAATCTATCATGTAGCTGTTTAAATTCCGGAGACTCAAACTTTATATATGGTAATATTATATCTTTAAATTTAATACTGCTTCTATAAGTTCTCATTTTCTTGAGATCTCTTTTTTCAATATTAAGTTTTTGAGACATATAATAAGCAAATAACTCTTTACTTATTCTTGGTTCAGATGCACTGAATAAATTTATACCATACTTACCTGTTAGTTCTTTTCTTAAATTAATTAATTCCTTAGACCTATTTAATATTTCTTTAGTTGACTCAACATCATTAATATTATATTCAAGTATTGTATTTATTTGTTCAGTTGTAGTTATTTCTGTATCATGGTGTATAGGCATGTCTAGGATGTTATCCCAATCCATACTATACTGAATCCATTTAAGACTAGAACGTTTTGCTGGATTATCCCAGTGGTGCATTTTAAATAAATCAATTTGTCCTATTTTCATTTTCCATAAAGGATAATCTTGAAAATCTTTTTTGTTTGATTTTTCTATACATCTCTGAGCATATCTATAAATAGTATTAGCTATTTCACATGCGCTTAAGTCTAACCAATTCTTATAGTTATCTATAATAAAATGAGTTACTTGTGCATCAAAGGCTAAACCATTATAAGATATGTGCCATTCTTTATTTTTAACGTTCCTACCTAGAAAATTAATAAACTCTTCAAGATCATTTCTTAAGTCATGTATAACAAATAATTTTGTCTCTTGACTTTTATAATCTTGAAAACAAGCAGTAAAACAATTGCTTAGTGTTTCATAATCATGTACCCAATGTTGTTTGTTCATAATGCTTAATGTTTAGTTAATTTTAGAGAAAAAAAAAGATATAAATTAATATATCTTTTTTTGGTTGGTTTTATATAGGTCTGTATTATACAGATGTAATTATATTAGATTTTTTCACTGGTTCTTTTGTATCAACTATGTACTGTTTATAATCAAACGTATCAGCATTGATAGAAAATAAATGAATGAAGGTTTCTATATCCTTTGCATCACTTATATAAAACTCAGAGAAAGTATCTACTAATCTTCTTTCTTCTTTTACAGTTTTACCTGTACTTTTATTAGGTACTTTTAATCTTACAGGCTCACCATTATCATCCAACTTAGGAATCATATGATAAGACTGTTTCATAACTTTACTAATAACAGCTAGTATACCTGAAGAAGGATCATACATAGCTTCAACATAGGGACAATCCGATGTTGCTGGAATAAGGGTGAATGACTTTACATTTCTAAAACTTGATGTTACAATCATCATGTTTTTTCCAATTGTGTTTGACATAATTTTATTTATTTTTTTCAAATATAGTATTTAAAATATTAATCTCACTATTTTTATAAATATCTAATAGTGTTTCTTTTTTGGAATCTAATTTATCACATAGCTCATTTACACTTTCAATAAGCTTAATATCTACATTGAGTAATTCTGCATATATTTCATGAAAATCATAAGGAAAAAGATAAGAGTCAATACGTTCTATAGCTTTAACAGTGTCTCCAAAAAACCTAGTAATGGTTAATTTAGATTCAATGCTTAATCTAGAGTATTCACCTTTTATAAAATGATCATAGTCTTCTTTAAGACTACTAAAATCAAATATAAAAAGTTGATTGTTCTTATCTAGTTCAATATGACTTTCAAATAGCTTTGCTTTGTGTATTATATTCTGTTCAAAAGATCTAAACTCATGAGTTCTTTTCTCCTTATATAAACATAATAACTTTCTATCTTGTATGTAATAATGATTATCCCACATTATATATGTTTGTTTAGGTACAAACTCTAATCCTTTCTTAAAATCTAATAAAGGATATAAAAATACCTTACTCTTCTGAAAATAATCACTATAAACCTTATCCATACTATAAAGTTACAACATTTGTAAGTAATTCATAAGGCAATGAGTAATTATTTTCTGTATAATGGTGCTTTGCAACATCAATTACATACTCTAATCCTTCAGCCCATTTACTTAATGATGTATCACTAACAAGGAATGTATAGATCTGATTATACTTATCTATTACAATAAAATTAAACTTAATATCATATTCATCTGCTTTATCACCTAATGAATCATAAACTAATTTACAATATATAGATGCTTGAAGCCAGTAGTTATAAAAGTCTACAGTTTCTTTAAAGTCTGTAACTGCTTTACCTGTTGTTTTAAGATCATATATTAATACTTCTTTTGTATCATGATTAATTTTATAATAATCTATATAACCGTGTAACCCAAAAGGTTGACCTTCTATTTTAGATGAAAGATATTTTTCTGCATGTGTTTCTATAGGATCTAAATCAAAGTCAGTAGATACTTCATTAAATAAAGACATAACATATTTGTTATCTTTTATCATTTCTGCTTGATCTTTACATTTATTTAGCGTATCCTGATCAATTGGATCCTTATCTGTATTGGATAAATACTCCCAGTATGTTTGATAACTATCCACTTTAATCTTATCTATTCTTGCCTCATCTTTCTTGAGAGACTGATATAAGTTCATCTGTTTTAATGAATCCAATATGATAAAGTCTTCTACATCAGCTAGCTTCTTAGCGTCTGTATGAAAACTCATATCTTTTAAAACCTTTTTTACTGAATCACTTGGTAACTTACCAGGTAATACATTAAATTTATTTTCTAAATTCTCAGGTTCAAATACTAAACAGTGTATTAATTTACCTTCAACTAAATGCTTATCTGTTTTAACTTCACGTTCATTTAGTATATAATCTTTATAAAATAAAGAAGGAGAAAATAATAATTTATTTAGTGATGAATAACTAAAATTAAATTCTTTCTTATAAAATTCATTTTCTTTTTGTTTGTCTATTCTCATTTTGTTTAACTTTTTTAAGATAAGGAGGGGAGCTCCATTACAGAGCCCCCTACAATTATGGTTTTAATCCTCCTTAAGTTGTCCAATATACTTTTTATTTAATTTAATAGAATCTAAGTTTATTTCAAAAAAGCTATCTTCATCAAGCCCCATGCTTTTCTTAAGAACATTGTGATAAGCGTATCTAGCACATTCTTTGAAAGCAAATTCTGTTAACTGATCAGCTTCTTTTAACTTTTTTAAGTAATTACCATAATATCTACCACTGTTATTGTTATAACAAGGTGTAAATTCTGATAAAGACTCTCTAAGTGTTTTTACATTAACGTTAGTCCAGTTATTTGAATCTTTAAGGTAATCATAGTAAAAGTAGTATAGCATTGATACATAATCAAAAGACTTGTTTAAGTTACAGTTCGCTAGCAACTCTAATGCTAAACTCCTGTTTTCTTTGTCATCACTTTTAATCATGCTTCTACTATTATTATACTCTTCTTTTGTTAAGATATGTAAACCATCATATATAAGATCATTTAACTGACTATCTAGTAATATATTTCCAGATGACAATAACTCATTGAATTCTGAGACTTGTGAATCTGGGACATAATAATAACGTGATGCAACTTTTTCTAAGTCTGACAACAAGTCATTGATGTTTATGACATGACTATAACGGTTACAATTTATAGATACCAAAGTTTCAGGATCTAAAGCATCTAAACTATCTATAAGAGTAGTAGTTACAAATCCAGGAGTAAAAAAATTAGACTTGTTTTTTATTACTTTAATAATGTCACTTGCTTTGTATAAATCATACCATGAATCTTTTAGAATCTTAGAATGTAAATACTTTAAAGATATAATTTTATAATCAGCTTTATCTTTTTTCCTAGTTATTGATATATTATACTTTTCTTTTAGTAAATCTATCTTTTGTCTTGGTAAAGTTAAATCTGGATATCTATAAAAAGATTTATCTTTTATTATAGATTTATCAATTTTACAAATGTTTTTTAATATACTGTCTTCAAACGGCTTTGACTTTTTATCATAATAATTATACTCTGTAAGGTAAATACCATTTACATACCCATCGATGTAACCATCATACTTAGATGAATCATCTACTTTTATTGAATAGCTAACTATTTTTTTCATTTTGTATATATTTTAAATATTCCTTTTTTACATTTACTTTAAATACATAAAGATCCCTATTATAGATTTGTATTTCTTTTCTACAAATGGGTTCAAAGTATTTAAATGTTGTCTTACACAGCTCACCACTTCTTTCTAACCGTAATATCATGTCTTGAGCATTTCTACTAGCTAAAGAAGTAAATTTAACCTGTTCCATCCAGTACTGTATGTCTTTGTTTCTATTAAACTTATACATATTACTATTATTCTTCTGAGCAAACTCCCATAATAGATGTTTATTCTTTGTATAATCTATTGTAGGTATAATCTTAGATGCTAAATCATGATCTGCGCTGTCATAAGAACTAAGTTGTGATGTAAGTAATTCTAACATTTCTTCATCTAGTACAATTTTATTTGCAGATGAATGAAGAACTGTCTCAGGATCTACTACTGCAGCATCTCCTGTTTCTATTTTGTGTGCTAAGTTTACTGCTAATCCTGTTAACATCCACTCATCATACAAACTAGTTGATATATCTAAAGAATAATATCTTATTTTATCAGTAATCTTCTCTGTTACTATAACAGAATTATTATGATTGTCTATAATCTCAAAATGCCCATTGGTACAGTTAGCAGCCTCCATATTCCAAAGTCTACCTGCCATAATTGTCTGAGGTATATTACTTCCACTTTCTATTCTTTTTGTTATATCATCATGTCCTATTACTAAATCTGCTTTTTCATAATCATTAGTGACTGTGATTTTGTGCTCTTTCAATGCAGCTTTAAGCCTGTCTTGAGATACACTACACTTAGGTAGTATAAAAGCTTTTTTCTTATTTATAAAAGTCTGACCAGTTTCTGTAGGTACAGATAATAGTCTGACTATTTTTTCATACGTTGTCTCATCTTGAGTAACTAATACATCTTCAATACTTGAAGAGGTTAGTACCCCATATAACGGGGCACTATCCAATCCAAAGTGTTGCAATGCATCAGCATCAAAATCTTGATATACTGATTTACTTGCCATATTATTTAATTGTCATTTTGATGATTTCTGGATTCATCATCATCTTATTAAACTTCTGTTTATTTCCGTTAAAGATAGTTCTTACAATCATATACTTCAGATCATTTGTAAAATAATCCTTTGTACATAATGCAATTAATCTATCTGTTACTTTTTGAGTTATCTTATTTTCTTTAGAATATACTAAAGAGTAATTAGATAATCTTGTAGCTAATGTAGATGCAATATCTGCACGATAGTTATCATCTTTACCAATACAAGATCTAAGCTCATTTAAAATATATTGCTCATTATCATGAGTTAATAGATCATGTGGAGTTACTAACTTATCTAACTTATTATTAATGAAAGTTGTAAACATAGAAGCAAATGCATCTCCTACACTACCTTCACCAATCATCTGTACCATTGCTAAATTACTTTCAAAAGAATCAAAGCTTGATATTGCGTTAAAGAAAGTTGTAATAGATCTTGCATTAGTTTCTTGAGTTACAAGTTCTGGATGTAATAACAAGAAGTTAATACATCTTGAATCAATACCTGCATCCTCAGCCCACTCAGCCCATACATTAATATCAAATTTTAGATTTGCAGTAATATACCTGGTCTTCTGAGCAGAGTCAATACTGTTTACTAAATAATCTCCATTATCAGGATTAGCTGTTAGAACAATATGCCAATCTTTTGGAAGCGTCCATGAGATATAACTTTGTCTATCAATCAATTCCATACATGCTTGGATAAAGCGCATATCTGCACGATTCCAATCATCAAGTAACAAGATACCACCTTCTTTCTTATCTGCAATCCACTCTGGAGCGCAGTAAGACATTCTGTTTTTACCCGTCATCTTGTATCCGTTCTTTAGATACTCTTGTACAGCAAGCTCATCAACCCACATTCCAACTTTTTTAGTTGTCTTTTGAGTCATGTCTGCTAAATTTTTAGATGCAGCTGCTCTTTGTGCTGCAGTATAATTTAACTGATCTCCTGTTGTCTTTGAGACAATCTTTTCTTTATACATCTGAAACTGACGTACAGGGAAACCAACTAAGTCACCCAACTCCTCAATCTGAGCTAAGTTTAACTTAACAAAGTTTAAATTATTATCATTAGCAATTTCTAATATATTAGATGTTTTACCAATACCTGATTCACCTACTACTTCAACTGCTACTGGAAGCTTACTTTTTTCCTGAAGAGATCTATTATTATTAATAATATGATTTAAAAATCCCTTTAGTTCTTTTGCGTTTAAATTTACTTGTGCCATTCTTTTTCTTTTTTTTATTTAGTTTATTATAATTCTGCCGAGAAACTACATTCTCCTTTTTCTTCAATACACTGAAGTATTTGTCTTCCAAGACTATAATCAAAGTAATTCTCTAATTTTTCATCTTTTAATGATTTCATTCCGGCCTTTTCAAGATATATTGATAAAGGAATATCTTGTTCATATGGTTTACAACCAAATAGGTCAATATATGCTAGTATATAAATTTTATATTCTTCAAAACTTTCTTCAAGTTCTTTTAGTCTAGCCTTAACTTCTGGAATATCATCCTTAGTAAAGAAATATTCTAAGTATTGAGGTGTTCGTCCTTCAACACCAAACTGATCTGCTGCATCACTTGCTTGTATACCAAAGGTAAACTTACCTTCAATATCACCTGTATAATATCTACCCATTAGTTTAGCTTAATTACTTGTCCTGGTAACTCATCATTCATATCAGAAATACTACTAAGAACCCATAATGTATTCTTAGGGCAGTTCTCTGGTGCATAAGCTTCACCATCTGTTAAATATATTAGAGCTGTATATTGCCCTTTATTTTCATTAAAATGATCAATAACAGGTTGGAAATATGTTCCACCTCTACCATGTATTTCCCAGTTATGTTTTGGATTAAACTCTTTAACACTATTAAGACTTGTATCACACTGCGCTACTGTAATCTTATGACCTGTTTTATGCATATGGCATAGTTCAGACATAAACTCTTTAAGTTCATCATTATTTACAGATCCACTTGTATCAACACCAACAAGAATATTATTTTTAAATTTAATCTTTAATCCAGGATTACCAGAATATCTTTTATTGTACTTACGTCTTAGTTTCTTTGTATATACTATACTAGAATTACCTATAAATCTTCTAAGATATCCTTTCCAATCAAACTTAGCAGGTTCAACATGCATTAATCTATTAATAACCTCTGAAAGTTCTCCAGGAATGTTACCATTTTTCTTTATTGTTGTTTCAGCTACTTCCTTTAATTGATGTTCTATTTGCTTATGAACAAGTTTTTTCTCTGCTTCAGATAGATCATCAAACTCATCCCATGTAGCATGATCATATGGTGTTTCACCATTCATCTGATCCATTAATGAATCTAATGATGGAGACGAACCATCTTGCTGTGCTTGATTTAATATATCATAATACTCTTTTGTACCTGCTTTAACTGGTAAATTAAGTTCTGGAAAACTTGATAACAGTAATCCACCTTCAGGAAGTTTACTTTCAAGTATATATTGATTGATCTCTAAGTCAGCTGCTATATTAAACAACTTTGCATTGGGATATCTATCTCTAATCACCAAATGCCCAAATGCAATATGTAATAGCTCATGTTTTATTAAACCAAATCTATGATCTTCAGATAATTCATTGAAGAAGTTCGGATTAATTGTTAATTGCATTCCTATACCATGTTTACTTACACCCGCTGTAGGTAAAGTATCAGTATATTTCTTATTTATACCAATCAAAAAAAGCCCATAAAAGGGCTCTGTAAAAATTAAATTCTTGGTTGTTCTAGCAACCGCGTCTTGTATATTAATCATTTTCTATTTTTAATATTTCATAATAAACTTTATTAAAACCTGGTAATACTTTCATATTATCAATCAATAGATTAGCTGGATTTACTATCTTCTTATTTTGAAATGCTCCTTTATTCTCATTAACTTTATCTATAAACCTTTTTCTTTTTTCAAATACTAATTGATGTGCAATAACACATGCTAAAGTATAAGGATTACTATAGTTTGAGTTTACTAAACTAAAAAAGCCAACTTCAAAATCTTCAGCAGATGCTTTTAACATCTTTATTATACCATTATATTCAGTAATATTTATTTCTTTCATTACTATATAAACAGTATTTCATTATCAGCTTGATCTATAATTTGTTGTTTCTCACTTTCATTAAGTTGATCATAATCTTTATTAAACCTAATGTTTGCTAGTTGGTTATAAATTAATTCTATATTCATTTCTTCTCATTATTTTCTTTTATTATTTCTATGTGAACTCCAGGATTTTCTTTATTATATTCATATTGAACAAACTCAGGTATAATAAATTCTGCATTATCATCTTCAATCCATCCATTTTTTACCATATCATCTTGCACTGTTTGTGCGGGATTGATATAATCAAACTTATGTCTTGTTCCTCTGATAAATGTAAACTTTATTTTTACTGGAAGTTCATAATTACTTAGTTCATCCTTAAACTCTTGAGCATATTGTTTATAATACTCTTTTGTTTTCTTTCTATATGTAATAACAGTTTTACTTGCTATAAAGTATTTACCTGTCCATCTGCGTCCATTTTTACTTGAAGGTACATTTCCTGGTATAAACCATTTGTTTTTTCTTTTACCCATTTAATATATTTTTAAATAATGGTTTTATAATGGAATGAACATGTTCAAAACCATACTTAACCATTGAGTCACTAATATCTTTAGATAATGGTATTGCAAGACCATCTAAGTTATAATCAGATTTATATCTTTCTATAGCTTTTTGTCCTGCTTCATCATTATCAAATAGAGTTATGACTTTTTTATACTTACCTTTTAGATGCTCTACAACATGAGGTTTTATCATAGTGTTCTCACTGTTAGGAGCAATAACCTCTATATTATAACCCATTGCTTTTAGACACATAGCATCTTTAAGTGATGAGCATATAACTAAATAAGGTTGATTGAACTTAAGCTGATCAAAACCTTGTATATGATGTTTTACATTATGAAATTTATGATTACCTTTTGGTTGATATATTTTATACACCTCATCATTATTATCAAAGTAACCATACATCATTGGTTTTTTAATTGTAATAGATTCTACGGTCCCGTCATTCTCCCTTACAAGGTTATAATATTCTATAGGATATACATTGTATTCATTTAGAACCTTTGATCCTATTCTATACTTTAACCAATATTCAGCATCCTGATTATTCCAGCCTCTTTTCTTTATATAATCTACCTTCCATTTTTCTTTTACAGCAAACTCAACTTTTATATCACCACCATTTTTAGATATATAATTATTATAATCTTTTAGTATTTTATTTACTGCATCTGAATAACTTAGATCAAATAGCATCTTTACTAAATCAATCTTATCTCCATTTTTACCAGTTGAGAAGTCTTTAAATTTATACTGCATAACTGTCTTATCAACATATACACAGAAACTTGGCGTTCTCTCATTAGGATTAAAGATTGATTTTATCTTTACATCCTGTCCTGTTAAAACCTCTGATAAATTTAAATAATATTGAAATATCCAATAGCTTGGTACATTTAACCCGTCATAAACTAGATTCTTTGTATTTATCATATTTATTTAAATAAAAATGCCGGTTACAATATTACATCATAACCGGCACATTATAAATCTAATAAATATTAAAATTCAAAATCACTACCTGACTCAGCAGTTGCAGGTTCAAATGAATCTGCTGGTTTAGTTTCAACCTGAGCTTTTCTTAAATGATTTGGGTTGTTACTATCAAACTTAATTATGTTTGAATTTTCTACATTAACAGATTCCATAGCTACTCCTGCAGAACTAGGCTTAGGAAGATATAAATCATTATTTACATATCCTTCTTTATTAACCCATTCTCTAGATGCTAAACATACATTAATATATGCATCTCCTGATAATGCACTGCTTGCTTGAGTCATGAAGTCTTCAATTGTATTTGCTTCAATCTGATCAAGAGCTTCTCTTTTACCAAGAACTTCACTTAACTGAATCATAGATTTCATCACCTCATCTACTTTAGATATTTCTTTTCCATTAGGAAGAGTTGTATCTTTAAATGCATATGGGCTGAATCTAACTCTACCAACTTGACCTTCATAACGTGGCCCATTTTGATTATTTACATCTTTCAAGAAACCTTGAAACTCTCCTTTTACAGGTGTTGTTTCTACATGTAATATAATATTATGTGAATCCGGATCGTATGGTGTTACAATATATCCAATTTCATTAATCTTAACAGTGTGATTACCTGGTCCAACCACTGGTTTAATTTTGCCTGATCCTGCAGACATGTCTTTAGTACTTAACATTTTTCTTCTTTTTAATTAATTTTTTAATTTAAATAATTTAGTTCTCATAACTAATAATTTTTGATCTAACAAGCTCTAGATCATTTGGAATAAATACTTCATCAAACATATCCATAGGGGATTTGCAAGTATTTTCTCCGTTGTTCTGAGTTTCAAACCCATAAGTAAGACTACCGTCTTCTTCTTTATTTATTTTAGCAAACAATACTATAGAGAATAATCCTTCTAATGTCAATGCATTATCAATCATTTTACCCACTGTTTTAGCTTTTACTCTACGTCTACCACTAATATCTGTAGATTCTTCTGAGTGAGTTAAAAAGAAACATAATAGATCTTCTCTTAAATCTTTAGGAAGTTTACCAACCTGTGCTAGATTAGCTGCAATCTGAGTAAACTTATCATAACCTTTTTCATTGGCTTTATCAAAGTACTCAAAGCTTGACATATATTGCCAGTCATCAATAACTAAGTTTTTGATATGAGGCATCTTATCACTAACATGCTTCATTGCTTTATAAACTCCTGGTCCACTTGATACATTAATCATGTTACCATTTGGATTTTCTTTGTCCAATAGTTTATACATACCTTTCCATCCTTTAAATGGTAATGGTTTATTTGCAATGTTTATAATTACAGTTTCTTCAGGATTTAATGTTCTAATTGATGTTGACTTGCCTGATCCTGATTCAGCAATAACTAATACTCCTACTCCCATAATTTACTTTTGATTTGATAATTTAATTGTATCATTTATTTTATTTAATGTAATATTTATATCTCCTAACTTTGCTAAGATTTTATCTATAGCATCATAATTATCTGGGTTTTTTATTAGGTCTAACTCAAGTATTTTAGGAGCTTGTGGTGATGCAGATATCGACTTATCTATTACTTTTAGTTCTGATACAGGTATCAAATGTCTTTCAAAACCTGATTTGCTTTTAACTAATTCATACTCCTCTCTCCAATGTGGATTATACTTATACAAATATAAAGTTCTTTTTGGATCTTCAGCGTTATATTCTATACTAACAAACTCTGTATAAATATCTTTTTCTTTCTCTAGTTCACTGGGAAAAAAACTAATAAATTTTTCATCTTTACCTTGTGGTCTATAAGCCATCTTGGGTATATACAATGTATCAGCATCTCCAGTTGTCTGCAAATACTCTTCATGTAGTTCTCTTAAAATTGCTATTTTACTTTTTCTTTCTTGTGGTGTCATTTTATCTAATGTCTTGTTGCGGTGTATTCATTTCTTCAATTCTCATTTCTTCAAACACCGCTTTGAAAAAACTCATTCTTGTATCACCATTTCTTGCTTTAAGAAAATGTAATACTAAATCTCTGTCACTACCTATTATATATCTATCAGGTCCATATAATCTAATCTTCTGCTTTGCTGGTCTGTTAATACCTATTAAAGTATCAGCATGTTGTAGCATTGCATCTGATCCAAATATATCTGACTCAAGAATATAATTACCATACTTTGCCTGTTGAGCGCGTTCTGGTTTATCAATATTTCTATTAAGTTGTGATAGAGTAATAAACATACATGGATATTCACGCTTTGTTTGTGTAAAGAACTCACCTAATTCAAATAACATATCTAGTGTATTATTTTGATAAGGAGCTCTCTTAACTAACATAGTATGATCAAGAGTAATAATTGTTTTCTTACCCTTGTGTTCGTTCATATACATATCTATTTGCTCACGCATCTGATTAACAGTCATAGGTTTACTTACTATATCAACCGGATACTTTACACGTTCTTTTGCATACTGATGGCATTCATTAATAACATTGGATGTTAACTTAGAACCCGCGCTACAGAGTTCTTTATATGTTTTACCTGTTATAGAGGAGAACTCACGCAATGCCGAAGTTCTTCCTACCATCTCAAACTGAAACTCTAATACTCTAAAGTCATCATTAGGATTCAACATAAATGATTCCCTTATTATCTGATCTTTAATTAAAGTTTTACCTGAACCAGGTCTTCCACCCATTACAGTTAAAGTATTCCATTCTAAACCATCAGTAGTAGCATCATTAAACTTAGCCCATGGTGTATATATAGATTTCTCCTCACCATTAGCCCTTTTTGACATATATTTCAACGCTTCATTAAACGCTGAATATTGTCCCACCCATTCTTCTTTTACTTTACTCATAATACTGCTGTTAAAATTAGACAACTACCATCTTCACAACTAATACATTTATGTTCTTCTTGATTTGATTCAAACTCAAGTTCACAGTTACAACATTCATAATAATAGAACTTATCCATTATACTACTTTGTCTGAAAAATGTTCTACTTTAGTTTGTACACCATCTCTTATCATATCACAATAATCTGATAAGGTTGAAGTTTTAACTTTATGTTTATCTTGCTTAGATATAAAATATTGACTTGTCATCATATATAAATAGTCCGTTGATACATATTCACTGATATACATTTTAGTGGCTTTCATTACTTCTTCCCATGTATAATCATATGTTTCAAAGAACCATCTAAATGATTCATTAAGAGTCTTAACGTTTTGTCTTGCTGGTTTACCATGAGGCAACTTACCCGCAGGAAATAATTCTCTATAGATATTAATTCTTTTAGAAAATTCTTTACCCATTAACTCTTCATCTGTTTTCTTTTTTGCTGTAATAAAGTAGTTCTCTATCTTTACCAATAGGGCTTTAGCTTTAGCAGTCATTTTATATACTTTACCATCATATTCCAGATACTCTTGAGATAAAAGATATTCTTTTTCCTCCTCAAGATTATTTAATATATAAGGTTTTACTTTATTCTTCATTGAATAAAGAAGCAACACTTGGTTCGGTGTTAACTTTTGCTTTGTAATTATCTGAAATATCTTCCACATGTTTATCTATTTTTTTACTTATCTTTCTTATGATTGATCCAAATACAATATCATTTGTATCTATCATGTCACTACAAAATCTTAATGCATGAACAACTGTACTATGATCTCTTCCAAGATATTCTGCTACTTGTGTTCTATTATATCCAAACATTGTTGCAAAATAACAGAATACATGTCTAGTATTAACAAGGTCTTTCTTTCTTGATGTCTTCTTTATATCTGTTATATGTTCACGATGTGTTTCTTCATTATGAACTTCTAATGATATATTAGCTAACTCATCTAATGTTAATCTTTCTTTAGATATTGGAAATGGAAGTATAAATATATTTACTCCATGATTTTTTTTAATATCTGCTTTAGCTCTATTACAATCTCTATAATAGTCTTTAAATTCTACTGCTGTCATGTTACCAATTAATATTTGTTTTATTTAATTTATTTAGTTCTAAGTTTATATTATTAAATATATCTTTAGAGTCCCATACACCACCTTTATATGCAGCTGATGCAGGATGAGGACATTTTAATAATATCTGATGAGATAATTTAGTTTCCCAAATTTCAGCTTTTTTACCCATTAATGCAAATATTAATTTATTATTTTCATTAAGATATTTGAATAGATAATTGGTGAAAGGTTGCCACAAATGAAAGTGTGAACCTATCCTATTTATCTGACAAGTAAATGCTGTATTAATTAACAGTACTCCTTGATTAGACCATCTTTTTAAGTCATAATCTTTATCTTCATATGTACCATATAAAGCTTTAAATATATATTGTAAAGACTTTTCTGCCCTACCTTTATTACTACAACTAAATGCTATACCATCAGCAACTCCAACCTGTGGATATGGATCTTGACCAAGTATGACAACTTTAATTTTATCATAAGGGCATTGTATAAATGCATTAAGTATATCAAAATACTTTGGTGTAAACCTTATATTATTTTGATGATTATGTATAAGAGTAGTTGTTATTTTATAAAATTCACTACTATCTAAGAATGGATTTAATATATCTTCCCACCCGGATCCAACTAATTTATCTTTTAGTTTATTTATTACATCATTTTCTGATATTGATTGTTCCATATTTTAATTGTATTTTTGTATTATTATGTCTGAAGAAAGTAAAAGATTACAAACAGTTGATACTTATGATTTCACTAAAACTATTAAGAATATAGAGATATCAACAGCTTATATTCCTGGTTTAGAGAGAATTACATCTCAACTTATATTAGATCATCCTGATAGAGCAACTGATTTACCTTCTATATTCAAAAAGTTTGAAGATATGGTTACTCTTCCACCTGAAGATCCTAAGAGAAAAGATTTAGTGTTTGATAGATTTGAATCTGATTTATACACTTTATACTCTATGACTCAGTTGTTTAAATATCATGCTCAAGAACAGAATCTTGTTGTTAAAACAGAGACAGAAGCAACACAAGAAGATTTAAATCAACTTGGTGATATGCTTGTTAAAGGAAAAGATATCAAAGAAAAACTTGACGAGATTAACAGCAAAATGAAAGTTGTTAAATAATGTCAATGTTTGAATTTGTATGCATAATGTTTCTCCTTTATGCTGCTTTAGCTTGGGATAAGTAATTACCTAAGTTGCATGCCATTAAAGTCTCCTATCTCTATACATGTTTGTATAACCATGTTTAGTTCTGCTTTATCACAGTCTGCAAAAGACTTACAATACTCTACACCATTCTTTACTATACACATTCCCGTTTCCCTCTTTACAGTTAGTTTCATTTCTTCAAAGGTATAGCCAATCTCATTAGCTATTTCTCTTATCATTGCATGAACTCTGGCTAATTGTGGTAATGAACCATTGCTTGATGATGCACTAATAAACATCTCAAGTTTAGTTGTGTCAGGTAGGTTTTTTATAAACCTATCAAATTTACCTTTTGTTCCCTTATTAGGGAAATCAAGTGCACCATCCTTGACAGTGCACTTTATATATAATGAATCTTTCACTTAAATCTAAGTACATTATTCTCAACCAGTACAAATTCTTGAGCGCATAACTCACATTGAACTGATGTTTCATTCCTTATGATTGAACTTTGAAAACAATTTGGACATTGATGATCTTCTAAAGGTATAAACTCTTCACAAGTGATTCTTGATAAGTCCTGTAGATATGCATCATAATCTCCTTTATATTCATTCTCAATCATTTCCATATATAATTCTTTCATTTTTCCCATATTAACTAAGACGTTTAAAAACTAATATTAAAAAACCTCCCATTAAAGACAATGTTAATACTATACATGCAAAGTCTATAAATTTTTCTTCATTCATTTTATTTTTTCTTTTCAAATTTCTAGAGGATTATAATATTCTATTTTATTTTGATCAAAGTCATGTAATGCAGACTTAACCCATTGCTCATCTTTAGTTCCTTTATAGCATAGTATATGGCATATAGATGTTTCTGTAGGGTTTAAACGTAATAGTCTACCAATACGTTGAGCAGATTTTCTTTCATTACCATAAGCATGCATTATAATACCTTGTTTTAAGTTTGGTATTGTAACACCTTCTGATAACTGTAGAACACAAGATAACTTATCTATTCTTCCGTCTGAAAATAACTGCAAGTTCTCTTCAGATTTTGGATTACTTGAATGATAACTATGACTGCACATTTTATCTGCTTGTTTATGTGTATTTGCAAATACAATACACTTATCAGATATATTAGATAAAAGATCTTTAGCATAAAACTCTTTACTGGTATATGACTGGAGTGCTTTCATTCTCATGACAGCTGCAATCTGTTGATCTTTACCCGGTCTTGCTTCATTAAATCTTTTGGTTACATACTCATAATCTTTAACTTCACTTGTATACCATTGTCTTCCATCTTTTCTTTTCTTTATAAGATTGTTTGATTTAGACAAATTTATTTCATGTATAATAATTCTGTAGTCATTTAATATATTTGAGTCCGTTGCTTTATCAACATTAAACTTATACTTAACAGGGCAGTATATATTAACAAGTCTATATTTTTCTGAATTTTTATTTCTTGGTGGTGTACCTGTTAAACCAAGTATTCTACCTTTATGACCACTAAGAAATGGTATATGACTTCCTAATATATTATGACACTCATCTAAATAAACTATATCATATATATTGTCTTTTTTATTTATAGATTTATACGTACTATAGTCTATACAGTCTGTAAGATGATGAAGTTCTGTCTTTTCAATTTCTTCTGCCCAAGAATTAATTATAGAAAGTTTTGGTACAACTACTAATGCTTTCATTCCTGGTTTATAGAAGTTATTAAGATGCATTAATGCAATTCTTGTTTTACCAACACCCATACTTACAGCTGCTGTACATCTATGATGTTGAACAATTGTATGAAGACACTCTGTTTGTATCTTATTTCTATTATTCATCTTTTACAAATTGACCGTTAACCATCTTACCTGTACGTTTTGCAATAACATTGTAAGCTGATTCGAGACATTCTTCTAATTGTAAATTTTGCATTTTAGCCTGTATAATTAATGTAACCATAATGTCACCCATTGCATCAATAATTTCTGCACGGTCATTGTTGTTTACAGCTGTACAAAATTCTGTAGTTTCTTCTAATGTTTTTAGTGCTTGGGCCATCGGTGTGGCTTTATCCAAGATTCCTTTTTCTTGTGCCCATTCTTCAATAGCACATTCTAATTCAAAATAATTCATGATTTTTATATTTTATTTAATATCTTTTTTCTGATAGACCTAGTTCAATAGCTTCATCAGGATGTTCTTCAATGTACATATGACATTTTCTACATACTGATAACCAGCTACTTACAGCTAATATATACTTACCTCTACCTTTTTTATGATGCACGTCTGTTGCGTGTGTTGAACAACCTGGCAATGCTGCTTGACATATAGGATTAGATAACATAAAATCCCTTCTGATAGTAGTATATGCATCATTAAGAACCTGAGTTTTTTTAGATACAGGTTTAATGTATTGTCTTTTTTTAAGTGGTTTAGTTTCAGAAGATTTATATTTTATCCAGCAACCCTTGCAATACCTACTGCCTTTATCATTTTTCCAGATAAACTGCATGGTATTGCAATTGTCACATAACTTTTTCTTCTGTTTTATCAATTGGTTTTAATACTTAAATAGTTCTTTGGTAGTAAACCTTTACTAAGAAAGAATAGTATTAAATCTTCATATGTAATTCCTAAATCTTTTAAGGATAACTTATTTGTATAGTCATCCATAATTTCTGTATCAGGTACATTTAAAAGTGCATTAACACCGTCTCCTCTGAAAGTCTTACGAAGATAAGTATTAATTCTTTTATTTGTTATTATTTGTTTCCAAGCATTGATTTCTCTTTGTGCTCTTTTCCAAACCTTGGTGATTCTCTTTCTTTTATCCCAGTGAAGTTTTTTAACTTCTTCTGGAGTATAGACATTGAGACCATGTAACACTCTTTTAAATAAGAAATGCTGTTGAGGATTTAATTTCCTATAAGATAGTTCATTAAATTTTTCTGGATACAATTGATACTGGTCTAGTAGACCATAATAGTGATAACGTTCTTCACGCTGCTTAATAGACTCTATTTGCTTATTAAGTTTAATTTGACTGATTTGTTCTTGAGATAACATGATTAATTTAATTTATTAAGATTAGTGTAAATAGATATCTATAGATTAGATATCATCTTTTTGAAAGTCCGGATCTTTCAATTTTTCTATATCATCAATTTCATAAAGTTTTGGTTCATGATTGTTGATGTATTCCTCTAGTTCATCATCAGATAATATATCTATGCTTTTTGAGAAATTATTATAGAACGGATCACCAACTTCCTTGGTGTAGTATGAGCTCAAAGATACCAGTTGATGTACCTCTAAATCTGTTAGAGATAAATACTGTTCTAGAGAACATTCTATTATACGACCATCTTGAAGCTGAATTATCATGTTTGTATATAAACAAAGTTATAATAATTCTATTTTAATTTGGTCTGTATTAGGCTAGTAACTATATATATATTGCATATATATAGCTAACGTTATTTAATTTGTATTTTTCTTCCAATGCGTTTTATGCAGCCTTTAATTTTTAGTTCTTTAATCAGTCTATCTACTGTCCTAACGCTTATATTTAATTCATCTGCCAGTCTTGCAATGGAAGGATAACAAGTTCTTTCTTTATTAGCATAACATGCTAAGGTAGAGTATAAAGCTTTTGCTTGAGGAGTTATTTCAGGTGAAGTAATAATATCATATGATACTATACCAAACCTTTTTTTACTCTGCATTACTTTGTTTTGCTTCTTTCTCTTTGTATTTTTTAAATACTGTAAAGAATGGTTCACTCTTATCTACCATAAGAATATTTTCTTTCTTTACATTGAGCTCTATGTTTATAATTTTATGATCGCTGTCATGTGTATACATCATTGCTTTATATGATTTATCATATCCAAGATTTGTATCTGTTATAATACCATACACATAACCGTTATTGATTAATCCATATCTATCTAAGACATCTACTTCATAATCCAGATTCCATTTCTGTACTTTGGTTTTTATAACTTGACCATACTTCATATCTTCTATCTTATTCTGTGATAATATTATTTCCATAAGATCATCTTGATTTACATCTTCCAATAAAGAAAGTAGACGCTCATAGTTTTCTTTGTTTTCTATTTTGATACATTTTTTAATTATATCTAGTGTAGTTTGTTTTGATATTGTTGGCATATTACTTTTTTTTAAATTGTTATACCAGTGTATCTACTTAGAGACACACTGGAAATAACATTATTTAACTATAAAATCACCATGTACTAATGTACCCACTCAGTATTTACACTCATAGATATATACTATAGAATAATACTGGTACTGTTAGTACGTCATACATGGCGGTTTTTTTTCTAAATTAGGGTTTTTTACCTGCTTTTACTCCAAGTTATCTCCATCTGGATGAACAGAAGTATAAGAGTAAATTCTCTTAAGTCTTCATCATATCCTAATAGAAATCCTATACCTGGTATAAGACTAAAAGATACATATGGTATCAGTTTCCAATTGTTAAATAGTGCTGCATAGTTTACTGCATTTATAATTAGTAATAGCAGAATACCTATGTTAGTAGATATTATTGCTATGTTAGCATTTTCTGTTATCATCCATACTGTTGTAAATAAAGATGCTAATGGTAGTATTACCATATAAATTAATTTTAATAAATATTTCATTTGATTATAGGTTTAAAGGTTAAAAATTTTCTTTCTAATAAACTCAGATGCATAATGTTGATCAGACATAGCTTTGATTGTAGGTAGATGTTTATCTAAACGAGCTAAAGCTTTTTTATGGTTATACTTACCATAAACTGACATGAAGACTGATAGAAAGTTAAACTTTACCCATCTGTCTGCCTTGCCTATCTTAAGAAAGATATCTGAAAACTCTTTACACATAACCTCTGTCTTAGAGTTAGTGATATTAAATTCTCCTTCTTTAATAAGTTTGCTGATCCGTGTTGACTTAGGATTATTTGTTGCAATCATAGCAATCATTGTTGGTTCTAAGTTATACATGTTGATGTATCTTAAGAGTTTCATGTAATCATTATTAACAACTTTGTAAGCGTTAACATAATCCATAAGACCCCAAGACTTACTTGAGTTATTAAGTCCTGCCATAGTTTTCACTATATCTTCTACAGTTGTAATATCAAGAGTCCTATATGATATAGGTAAGTTCTCACGTACTAAAGCAGTGTAAAGATGTTGACCATCTATGATGTAGTTCTTCTTTATGCCTTCAAAGACTTTAGTTGTAACTACAATTACATCACGAATACAACCTACGTTGTTAAGTGACTTAAGCATTTTTTCTACATGCTTTGCGTTTATTTCACGATTCATAGGAAGTAAACTAAACATGTTATAATTCTTAGTATTTTTTGATTTAATATGTTTCATTTGATTTTTAGTTAAAAGGTTAAAAAAACCTGTTGCAGACTTAACTACAACAGGCATAAATTATGTTCTCAAGATAATCTTTTAATAATAGGATTTTACATAGTTCAAATATGAGTGATACTCTTCAGGTCCACGGTCAATAGTTATGTATTCATACATTTCACATATTGATTGAAACTCTGGGTTGTTTGATAATGTATCTGATACCTCTTCCATAGTAGGAGAAGTAACTGATGTAGGTCTTTTAGTAATACCTTTATGTCCGTTATGAAGTAAAAGTTTACCTTCTGTTTCTTCTACTAAAGCATATACTTTACTTCTATACTTGTAGAATTTTGTTGGTTGGTCTATAGTTGTTAACATGATTTTTATAATTAGTGATTAGATTTTTAAATATACTTCTGTAAGCATATTAAACTGAACTATACCCACACTACGATACAGAATTATAATGAAAAAAACATTTGTGTAGTGTGAGCATAAGTTCAATTAGGTTTTAGGTTAGAGTTCAAACGACTCAGCTTCCATTTCCACCTCTTCTTCTTCTACCTCTTCAACAGTTTCTTCTCCGTTGAATTCTTCAGGTGTAATGTGCTTATCAATTTTAGCACTTGGTTTAGCTTCTACTGTACCATTTGCTTCTTTGATTGCTTGAGTGTTGTCATGAGCAATTAACACATCTTCTGCACTTGAGTCAAGTACATAGAATGTTTTCCTATAAATAGGTTGACCATCTACACAGCAAATGATTCCATCTTTACCAGCTCTTTTGATATTACGATCTGGATCATTTACATTAAACGGTTCTAATTGTTCTCTTACTACGATCTTACCTGGTAATGTAGACTCAGCGTTATAATCTAACGATTGTAAGTCTTCCATAGTACCTTGAAGGATTGTACTTAATTCGGATCTCTTGACCCATCCATTGTTACCTACAGTAACTCTGTCTTGTTCTAATGTAATGTATCCATACTCTGGATTATTACCTTGTTGAATTACATTACCTAAGTCATCTGTTCTGACTTTTACTTTTGAAATTTGCGTTTTACTTTGCATAATTAATAATTGAATAAATATTTAGTTGTTAAAAAAGATTTTATGATATTCCGGGTGATACTCTTCATAAAGAAAATGTATAAGTAATAATAACAAGAGTAACAATTACCCTAGTAGTATTAATAAGAGTAATAAGGAATATGTAGTAGCTTCACTAGTAGTTATGCTAGTTAGCTATATTATTTAATAGGAAGTAGTGAGTTTTATAGTAGTGATATATATAATGATTTGTGGGTTATTGTGATTCACACACTCTGTAACACACACATTATTAATTGTTTACACCAATAAATTAAAGTTTTTTATAGGTAATTGTGTGTACAAGCAATAGCTGGGGAGCAGTAAAGAAAAAAGCTGCGGAGCAGTGTAGAAACATATAATATTCTACATATTTCACTCATTCTGCTACTAAATAAGCAATAAATAAAAAAAACTCTATTTTGTAAATAGCTGATAATCAGACACTGAGTCTCATTTTTATATAAGGGGAAAACACTTTCTTCTATATAGGAAATGATTCATTCTGCTATATAGTAATAAAATAAAAAAGGGTGTTATTTCACACCCCTGATTCTTTATTAATCTGTTCTGCCAAATCTTCTTTAAATCTTCTATGTAGTCTTATTATTTCTAATTGACAATTATAAAATTGATTTTCAATAGTACATTTTGGAAAATACATAGCTTGTTCCTCTGTTAATGTTATATCCTTACTTTCTATTACATCTAATGCTTTCATAAGTTCATTATTGTATTCTATTCTTTTTTCTAATTGATATTCAGTGAGTGTATGAAGTATTGCACGTAGGTTTATAATTGAATGTTCTTTCATTGTTTTTTGTGTTAAATTGTTAATTAAAGGGTGCTATTACACACCCTGATTAAATAGTACTACTGCTTTATCTTTATACTGCTAAATGCATCTCAAAGAATGGTTTTAACGTTTCTGAGCATATTACTTCTTATCTATAGTTGAAGCAATACTCTAGGTATGATACAGCCTAATGGCCAATATTCATTTTCTTTGAGTATATTTAGTATAAAGGACAGTAGTACTAAATGTTATTAAAAAAAAGCTTGCCATTGACAACAAGCTTATCTAGTTTAAGGGTATGAATTACTCAAGGTCAATGTTAAACCCTTATATTTAAAAAGGAAGTTTTACAGCTCCATCATTCCAATAGCCTAAGGCTACAAACTTTTTATCACCTCTGGTTACAGTTATGATATCAAAGCCATCAACATCTCTTGCTATTAATTGTATAGCATCCCAATGTAATACATCAAGACACTTTGTAGTTAGTGTTTCTGATTCTGTATTAACTAAAAAAATTAGTTGAATAGGTTCTTGTTCTAATAGGTTTATTACTTTTGGCATTTCTTTCTTTATTTAAATTGTTAATAAAAGGGAGAGCTTTTACACTCTCCCATTTAGTATTGTTATGTAGTACGAACCCATTTAAGTGATGTAGGCTCATTAGTACGTTGGTCAATGATGAATTCCTCAGATAAGGTCATACCTTCCACTTCAGTGTTTTTAACCAATGAAGAGAAGAATTGAATGTCCTCATGGTTTTCATCATGTACCACGTCTTTAGTTTCAGCATCACGTACATAGAATACACCATAAGTTAATGGTCCATCAGTATTGGCAGACTTAACACCAATAGTACGTTCAGTAACCTCACCCGTTTCAGGGTTAGTGATTTTGATTGTCTTGGTTGATTCAGTTACAACACTTGGACGATCTGTGAATACAAAGCTAATTTTACCATTAGCAGAAACATTTTTTTTGTTAAAGAATAAACTTTTCATTTTGATTTATATAGTTAATTTAATTTTGTAGCAGTGCTTGTGGAGACTGCATATATCCGTCAAAAAATAGCTTGGGAGCAGTAGTGTACAACCAAGCTGTAGAGTAGTGTAGAAATACTTATATTTCCCACACACAAAAACATTGCCTTGTTATTTGACATTTTGTTTTTGCTATCACCTAACCATAGGGGGTATAGGTATCTCAAAAAATTGTTGGGGATTAGTTTTGTTATACCCAACGCCAATGCAATACATGGATAATTACCAATACCATTATGTGAGTGTTTATTTGCATGGGCTAGGTGTACCAGGGGGATGTTGTTTTTCGATATGTATACCGGGGATATAGTTCTTGATAAGAAGAAAAAAAAATTGTATATTATTGTAGTAGAGAATATGAATTTTGAAGATAACAACGGAATGCCTATTCCTCCTATTGGAGGATTAGATAACATTGAAGAAGTAGAAAATATGATTATAGATATTGCATTTGAAAATTCATATTTGATGTTGACTAAAAGAAAGACATTTGATGAATTGTTAAAACAAGAATATGAAGAGTTTCTTTTAGAAGATTATAACATAGGTTTATTTGCACATGATCCTCTTGAAGATGTAAACGATGAAATCGTAGAATTGATGGTTGAACACTTTGAAGAAAAAGAAGAATATGAAAAATGTTTTGAAATTAAAAAAGTTATGCAAAATAAATTAATAGATCAAATACTTAAATTAAAATTGGATGATGATAATGGATCCAATAAAATTGAAATTCAAAAACTACAGCAACAACTTGATGAAGACAAGAGTAAAAGCTCCGAATAACCATTACTGGGTTAAGCTTGGAGAGAACAGTTATAAACTGGTCGAACACAATAGTGTTTATAAAGCTAAGAAAGGAATTAGTCAATACGCATTGTTCGACACAGAGAAAAAAATAATATGACGTTAAGAAAAACAACTAAGAAAAAAAGTACGGTAAATGCATCGGGTAATTATACGAAGCCTACAATGCGTAAAAGATTATTTAATTCTATTAAAGCTGGTGGAAAAGGTGGAGCACCTGGACAGTGGTCTGCACGTAAAGCTCAAATGTTAGCTAAGCGTTATAAAGCTGCTGGTGGAGGATATAAAAGTAAAAAGAAATAGTAATGAAAGCTAAAAAAACTAAAGCAGCAAAGCCAATGGCTAAAAGTGTCTATAAAAAAGGTGGATCTACAAAAACTAAAAGACAAAAGAGTTTAGATAGATGGACCAAACAAAAATGGAGAACTGCTTCTGGTAAAAAGTCTTCTGAAACTGGTGAGGTATATGCACCTTCTAGAACTATTTCTAAATTAAAAAGTACTGCAGCAGGCAGAAAGAAATTAGCAGCCGCTAATAAAAAGAAAAGAGAAGCCACTAAAAAAGGTAAACAACATGCTAAACATGGTTTACATAAAGGAAAGAAAAGATGAGTACAATATTACAAGATATGATGGGTATGCTTTCAAGAAAGAAAGTTAAGACACCTAAACTAGATGATTATTTTATTATATCTAGATATGAAACACCCCATGAAAGATTAAAACCAAATCCAAAGGTAGATACAGAATTAATATTAGCAAAAGACCTAGTATCTTTTGTAAACAATAATACTTCTAAACTAGTCACACTAGAACCTTTTAATCTTTTAGCTGGTGCTGGAGGATCTTCTACAATGCCCACTAATTATAACTTAATAGATATATCTTGGGATGGTCTTGGAAGTGGAAACTATATTCTTAATTTACCTCTTGCATCTTCATTACCATATAGAAATATTAGAATTATTACAGATGGTAGTTTAGATAATGGAGCACAAGATAAGATTTTTATTACTCCAGCTCCAGGAGAGACTATAGATGGTGGATCAGATTTTGAGATTTCCAAAAGATATGAAGGTGTATCTATCTGGTCTGATGGTACAGAGTGGATTGTTATACAAGCTAAAGCACATTAATTATGGCAGTTAAGAAAAAAGATAGTAGATTAGCTAAAGCAGGTGTATCAGGATTTAATAAACCTAAACGTACACCTGGGCATCCTAAGAAGTCTCACATTGTTGTAGCTAAGGAGGGTGATAAGATTAAAACTATTCGTTTTGGTGAACAAGGCGCTAGTACAGCTGGTAAACCTAAAGTAGGTGAGTCAGCTAAAATGAAAAAGAAACGAGCATCATTTAAAGCTAGACATGCTAAAAATATAAAAAAAGGCAAAATGTCTGCGGCTTATTGGGCAGATAAAGTAAAGTGGTAACAAATCTAAAAAACCTAGATCAAGAAACGTACCAGATACAAGTAGACCTCAACCACTAAAAAGAAATAAGTGTACTTCAGGAAGTAAAAGAGAGTGCAGAGGAGGTTTAAGAAGTTATCAATTTTAAATTAAACTTTTTTTATTTAAATATTTTTTGTATAGATTTGTAAACAACAAATTTATATTAAAATATTATGAGTAAAAAATTAGATGAAAAAAATCCAAATCTTTCTCCAGAAGAATTAAAGAAACGTAGAGAAGAGATTACAAAATTTTACAAAGATAATTTACCACATCTTAAAATTCAGGCAGAGTATGAAGAGCTTTTAGCTAGTATTGAAAAATCTAGAGCTGAAAGATTACAAGCACAAACATTTATGGCACAGGCTTTTGCTGAAACTCCAGAAGGTCAAGAACCTAATGAAGAAGCTAAAGCATTTATGGAGGCTGTTAAAAACTTTAAAGAAGATTAAAATGAATCTTACTAAACAAAATATTAAGATTCTACAAAAAGCTGTTGGTGCAAAACCAGATGGATTGTATGGACCTAATACTATTGCTAAAGTAAAAGAGTTTCAAAAAGAAAATAACTTAGTTATAACAGGTAATCCAAGTGAACAAACTTGGCAGTTTATATTAGATTTAGAATCTGAATTAGATAGTGATACTTCTAAACAATATTTTATAACAGAGTATAATCAAGTAATTCATAAACATTATTTACCTGAAGGTGAATATATAAATGGGCCTATAAAGAATGAATATGTTTTCTTACATCATACAGCTGGTAGAGATAATCCATATAAATGTATTGATCATTGGGCTAAAGATTCAAGAGGTAGAATAGCCACTGAATTTGTATTAGGAGGTAGGTCACATAATAAGTTTGATCTAAACAAATATGATGGTGTTATGGTTCAAGCATTTCCTGATGGCGGTCAAGGATGGCATCTTGGTAAAACAGGATCTAGACATATGAATAGACATTCAGTTGGTTTAGAATTATGTTCAACCGGTTACTTGGATGAAAATAATAAAACATATTTTGGAAGTTTAGTTAATGATTCTGAAGTATATACATTAGCTGAACCTTTTAGAGGATATTCAAAGTGGCATAATTACTCAGATAAACAAATAGAAGAAACTGAGAAGTGGTTGAAATATATTGCTGATAGAGACAATATTGATATTAGAGAAGGATTGCAAAAATGGATTAAGAAGTATGGTGCTAATAAAGCATTTGATTTTCATGAAGATGCATATTTAGGAAAAGTAAAAGGTTTACTTACTCATACTAATGTAAGAAAAGATAAAACAGATTGTTATCCTCATGCTAAGTTAGTTGAAATGATATTAAGATTATAATTATGGCAACAGTAAATAAAGTAGATATAAAATTAAAAGTTGATATTAATGAAACAATAAAATTTCAAATATTAACATATTGTTTTTTTGAAGGTATACAGTTAAGTATTTCTGATTTAGGTTGTATAGCTGAATTAGCAAAAAATCCTAATACTGAAATAACTAAATTTTGTATACATCTTACTGATAAAAATATATTTAAAAGTCCGCAGTCAGCTAGAAATGCAATAAATAAGATTACTAAGAAGAAACTTATTTTAAAAAAAGGTAAGAACAAAAAAACAATATCAATTAATGATATTATTAATGTTCAAACAGATGGTTATGTATTATTAGATTATAAAATACTAGGTAGTGAATCCCAAGAGTCATAAAATATTTAAAGATGGGATAGCTGAAGAAGTAGGAGTTCATAAACAAGTTGTTGATGACTTTGTAAGTTTTTATTATTCTAAAGTTAGAAGTTCATTGTCTAATCTAGTTTATCCAAGAATATACATAGATAATTTAGGAACATTTTATTTGAGAAATAAAAAATTAGAAAATAAAATTAAAGTATATAAAAGTAAACTTGGTAACCTTACAAAAAGAACATATAATGGATATACTAAAAGTGAATTAATACAAGAAAATATTGACATTATGACTAATGCATATGAACAGCTTTTAGAAGATAAAGATAATAAAAGAAAATTTATAGAGAAGAAATATGGCAAATAGAATAAATAAACTACTAGGAGCTTTTAAAAATGCAGATAAAATACTTGAGGGTATTAAGAATAATACATTTAAAAAAGATCATATTGAAGCAATAGCAACATCAAGACAAAAGATATGTTTTAATTGTAGTTTTTATGATGATATAGGTACACAATGTGCTGTTCCAAAAACACAACCATGTTGTTCAGATTGTGGGTGTAGTTTAGAATTTAAGTTAAGATCATTATCTAGTGAATGTCCTAAAAAATTTTGGAATGCTGTTACTACAGAAGAAGCAGAAGAAATGATAGTAAAACAAATAAATGAACAATAAAAAAATTAAAAATTATGACTGTAACAAAAATAGTAGAAGATCTTTTAAAGTACGAACTAATAACATGTGAAGCTGCAATAGTTTTATTAAAAGCAGAAGCAGAAGCAAGTGCGTTTAAAGACATGACAGGTAAAACTACAGAAAAAAATAAAGTAGAAAAAAATATATCAACATCAAATCTTTATAGTGTAGAAGATTATTATAATTGGTATACAACTTTTACAAATTAAATATAGCAAAATGGCAATAGTATTTAAAGAAGAAGGACATTTGTATGAAAGTGTTGATCAAGATAAAATTGATTGGACAAGTGTCACTTCATTTATAGGAATGTTTAAACCTAAGTTTGACAGAGAAGGACAAGCAAAAAAGTCTTCTAAAAATAAAAAATCAAAGTGGTATGGTATGACTTCAAAGGAAATACTAGCTGCATGGGATAGTGAAACAGAAAGAGCAATTAAGTTGGGTAACTTTTACCATAATCAAAGAGAGGCCGATATGCTTGATTTTAAAACTATTGAAAGACAAGGTGTTCAAGTACCTATTATAAAACCTTTAATAAATGAGGATGGTATAAAAATGGCTCCAGAACAAAAGTTACAAGAAGGAGTATACCCTGAGCATTTAGTATATTTAAAGTCTGTTGGTTTATGCGGTCAAGCAGATGTTGTTGAAGTAGTAAATGGATATATAAATATCAATGACTATAAAACAAATAAAGAAATTAAAGAGAAAGGATTTACTAATTGGGAAGGTATAACTAAAAAAATGTATAAACCTGTTAGCCATTTAGATGATTGCAATTTAAATCATTATAATTTACAATTGAGTATTTATGCGTATATTATTAAAAAGCACAATCCTAAATTAAAGATTGGAAAGTTGACAATTCAACATGTAAAATTTAAACAAATTGGTGAAGATTCAAATGGATATCCAATCAATGAACATGTTAATGGTGAACCTGTATTAGAAGAAATTAAGATATATGATTTACCATATTTAAAGGATGAGGTTAGCAACTTAATCATGTGGTTAAAAGATAATAAATTATGATAGTAAAGTTATTTGATATACAAAATGATAAAGTAGTTCCAACAGAACACTGTTATGCATTACCTTTTTTAAAAATTATAATGGATGAATATCCTGATAATTATTTACAAATTTATCAGTATGTTTTTTACATGACTTGTCCTAATCCTGACATGAATCCATTTTTTAATTTACCTGAGCATGAAAAAGAAGATATTATAATTGAAGAAGTTCAGTTAGAAGAATCTCCTGAAGATGGTAAAATAAGATATGCATTAGATATGTGTAAGAAACTTTATGAAACACCTACCTATAGAGCATATGTAGGTATTAAATCTATGTTAGACAGATTGGCAAAGTATATGGAGGTAACTGCTATTGAACATGGTAGAGATGGTAATATAAACTCTATGGTTAATGCTGCTGCTAAGTTTGAGTCTATTAGACAATCTTATAAAGGAGCATTTAGCGATATGAAACAAGAGCAAGAAAGTCAAGTACGTGGAGGTGCAGGACTAGCTTATGATCAAATATAATATGAATGATAGAAAAGAGGAACGGTAAGATGCAAGACAATCTTCAGAATATAAATCAATTAAGAGAATAAATAATATGAAAGCAATATTAGAATTTAGTTTACCCAACGATAAATGGGAGTTTAAAATGGCAAATGAAAGTGAGGGAATGCATTATGCGATTCGGGATATGGATAGATGGTTAAGGGGTAAGATAAAATATGCACCTGATAGTATGAGTGAAGATACATATAAAACATTTGAACTATGTAGAGAGCAACTACATGAGTTTATTAATGAAAATAACGTAAACTTAGAAGCAGAAGGAGAACATGAACCCTCAGTATTTTGGTAATTAGGAGGGATAATTAATACAACTGAGAAATGAAAAATAAAATAAAAATGAGTCAAAAAGTAATACCAGTAGGAGCAAAACTTCTAATTAGACAAAAAGAAGCTGAGAAATATTTTGCAGGTACAGAGATTATTATTCCTGATACAGCTAGAAAAAAAGAATATAAAGGTATAGTTGTAGGTGTAGGTAAATCTGTTACAGAAATTAATATAGGTGATGTGGTTCAATACAGTGATCATTGTTTACCAACAACAATGATGCATGATAATGAAGAACATTTATTGATTAATGAAGGTGATGTATTTGCAATTATAAAGAATGTATAAATCTATATTGACATATGAAAATGATGAATGGTCTACAACTGATTTTCTAACTTATGATAATTTTAAAGAATTTATATTAGATATATTTAGTGAACCTGGTGAATATGGGTTTACAAATATGTCTCATGAATTTAACAAACAAGCTAGAATTTTTAATAATCAAGGTTTTTATTGTAATAAACCTTTTAGATCAAAAGATTTTAAAACATATTGGGAGACAGAAAAAGATAAATGCCGTAACGGAGTTATTTATAAAGATGACGGTAAGGTTTGGTATTTAACTAGAGACTATTATATGTGGTTAAACTTCTTACCAATCTATGATAAAGAAGAAAAGAAGTATGGTTTTGCTAAAGTTAGAGATGCTCAATATCATATGGCGTTATATGAACTATTAGCAGAACTGCATTATAAACACTCTGCAATATTAAAGAAACGTCAGATTGCTTCTTCTTACTTCCATATGGGTAAGATAATTAATACGTACTGGTTTGAAGAAGGTAGTACGTGTAAGATTGGAGCATCTCTTAAAGATTACATTAATGACAAAGGATCTTGGAAATTTTTAGATGAGTATAAAACATTTTTAAATGAGCACACTGCTTGGTACAGACCAAGTAATCCAGAAAAAGTATTACTATGGCAACAGCAGATTGAAGTTAAAATAGGTAATAGAAAAACATCAAGGGGACTTAAATCTAAAATACAAGGTGCTTCTTTTGAAAAGAATGCAACAACAGGTGTGGGTGGTCCAACAACTTATTTCTTTCATGAGGAAGCTGGGATTGCTCCTAAAATGATGCAAACATATGAGTATTTACGTCCTGCAATGTCTTCAGGTATGATTACTACAGGTATGTTTATTGCTGCTGGTTCTGTGGGAGATTTAGATCAATGCAATCCATTAAAGGAAATGATATTAAATCCAGAAGCAAATGATATATATGGTGTAGAAACTAATTTATTAGACGCAGAAGGCGCTATAGGTATTGCAGGTTTATTTATTCCAGAACAATGGTCTATGCCTCCATATATTGATGAGTACGGAAATTCATTAGTTAAAGAAGCATTAGATTCTATTTTAACAGAAAGAAAAGAATGGAAATCTAAATTAGATGGTGAACAATATCAGTTACGTATTTCACAAAAACCAACAAATATTAAGGAAGCTTTTGCATATAGAAAAGAATCTATATTTCCACAAAGTATATTATCAATACAAGAAAAGAAAATTACTGATAAAGAATACCCATATGAGTTGTTAGAATTAGAAAGAAATCAAACAGGTATTGTAGCTAAAAGAACTTCTAAGTTACCAATATCAAAATTTCCAGTAGATAAAAAGATGCAAGATAAAACTGGAGCTATTACAGTTTGGGAAAGACCAACACCTAATGCTGATTTTGGTGCATACTATGGATCTATTGACCCTGTTGGTGAAGGTAAAACAACAACATCAGATTCATTGTGTAGTATTTTTATTTATAAGAATGCTGTTGAAGTAACAAGAATTAATAAAGCTGGAGATACAGAACAGTTTATTGAAAAAGATAAATTAGTGGCATCGTGGTGTGGACGTTTTGATGATATTAATAAAACACATGAACGTTTAGAACTTTTGATTGAGTGGTATAATGCATGGACATTAGTTGAGAATAATATTAGTTTGTTTATTCAATATATGATAGGCCGTAAAAAGCAAAAGTATTTAGTTCCTAAAAATCAAATTATATTTTTAAAGGATATCGGAAGTAATAGAAGTGTATATCAAGAATATGGTTGGAAGAATACAGGAACATTATTTAAGACACATCTTATATCATATGCAATTGAGTTTATAAGAGAGTCCATATATGAAGACACAGATGAAAACGGCAAAGTTATAAATACTATATTGGGAGTGGAAAGAATACCAGACCCTATGTTAATTAAAGAAATGTTGGCATATTATCCTGGTCTTAATGTGGATAGACTTGTTGCATTTTCTGCTTTAGTGGCTTTTGTAAAAGTTCAACAAGCAAATAGAGGCTATGCAAAAAGACGTGAATCAGAGCAAAAATCTTTGGATAATACAGAAAATTTGTATAAATTAAAGTATAGTCCCTTTAAAAATATTGGACGTAGTAGATCTAGCAATAGCTCAAAGATAAAAAGATCAGGTTTTAAAAACTTTAGATAAGTAAAAGATAATAAACTAAGAATGAAAGTACTTAATGCAATGCAGCTTAAAAATGGTGCTAAATCTACAGAAGGACCTACCTTTTCTAATTTAACACAACCTGTTCAGTTTTTACCATATAAGCAAAAAAATGAAGAGTGGGCTGCTTGGAATTTAGACTGGTTAGAATTACAAGGTATAGAGTTTTTAAAAATTAATGCAAGAAGATTATTAAAGAACTATAAACTTGCTAAAGGTATAATAGATAAATCTGATTATATTGTAGAACCTGATAATGACTACAAGGATCTAATGGATGTTCTAACAAAAGAAGAAGATTCTGCATTAGAACTTAAATTTTATCCTATTATTCCTAATGTTATAAATGTATTATCTGGAGAGTTTTCTAAGAGATATAACAAAGTTCAATTTAGAGCTGTTGATGATACTTCTTATAATGAGATGCTTGAGTTTAAAAAAGCTGAAGTTGAATCTGCATTACTTGCTGATGCAGAAAAACAACTATTAACAAAAATGATTCAGATGGGAGTTGATCCTAACTCAGAACAATTTGCTCAACAGTTATCTCCAGAAAATATTAAAACATTACCTCAAATAGAAGATTATTTTAGTAAGTCATATAGAAGTTCAATTGAAGAATGGGCTTCTCATCAATATGCTGTTGATGAAGAAAAGTTTGGGATGCTTGAGTTAGAGGAAAGAGCTTTCCGTGATATGCTTATTACTGATAGAGAGTTTTGGCATTTTAGAATGATGGAAGATGATTATGACGTAGAGTTGTGGAATCCTGTACTAACATTTTATGAAAAGTCTCCAGATCAGAGATATATATCTGATTCTAATTATGTAGGTAAAATAGATTTAATGACTGTATCTGATGTTATAGATAGATATGGATATTTAATGAATGAGAAACAATTAGAATCATTACAAAGAATATATCCTGCAAGATCAGCACAATATACAGTTAATGGGTATCAAAATGATGGTTCATATTATGATCCAACTAGATCTCATTCATGGAATACTGATAGCCCTTCATTAGGGTATAGACAATATACTAGTAATTATTTTAATGATAGAAGTGTTGGCGGTGATATTATAAATCAAATATTAGATCAAAGTGAAGATTTAGCACAGTATGGTGATAGTAACTTAATGAGGGTCACAACTATATACTGGAAGACTCAAAGAAAGATAGGTCATTTAATAAGAGTTTTAGAAGATGGTGAAATTATTCAAGACATTGTTGATGAAACTTATAAGATAACAGAGAAAGGTGTATATGATACATCCATATATAAACAAAAGACTAAAGAAAACTTATTATATGGAGAGCATATAGATTGGATTTGGATTAATGAAGTATGGGGTGGTGTTAAACTTGGACCAAATATTCCAACATCATGGAGATCTAGTATAAGCGAAGACTCCGCACCAATATATTTAGGTATTAATAGAAAGACTCCTGGAAGAATGCCTTTCCAATTTAAAGGTAATAAGTCATTATACGGTTGTAAGTTACCTGTAGAAGGAAGAGTATTTTCAGATAGAAATACAAGATCAACATCATTAGTTGATTTAATGAAAGCATACCAAGTTGGATACAACATGGTTAATAATCAAATAGCTGATATTTTAGTGGATGAGCTTGGTACTGTGATTATGTTTGATCAAAATGCTTTACCTAGACATTCAATGGGTGAAGATTGGGGTAAAAATAATTATTCTAAAGCATGGGTTGCAATGAAAGATTTTCAGATGTTACCTTTAGATACTTCTATTACTAATACAGAAAATGCTACTAATTTCAATCACTATCAAACTCTTAACATGGAGCAGACAAGTAGATTGATGTCTAGAATTCAATTAGCTAATTATTTTAAACAACAATGTTTTGATGCTATTGGTATTAATCCTCAACGTTTAGGAGGTGCAGTATCTGCTGAAACTGCTACAGGTGTTGTTAATGCTATGCAACAATCATATGCACAAACAGAAATATACTTTACACAGCATTCAGATCATTTAATGCCAAGAGTTCATCAAATGAGAACAGACTTAGCTCAATATTATCAAAGTACAAATCCTAGTATAAGATTAAACTATATAACTACAGAAGCAGAAAAAGTAAATTTTGTTATAAATGGTACTGATCTTTTATTAAGAGACTTTAATGTATTTGTAACATCTAAAACAAATCATAGAGCTGTATTAGAACAGTTGAAGCAAATGGCATTAACTAATAATACTACTGGTGCATCTATATATGAATTAGGTAACATTATTAAATCTGATAATATTGCAGAAGTAAGTGATATTCTTAAAGATGCTGAACAAAAGATGATTCAGCAAAGAACTCAAGATATGCAGCAACAACGTGAGATGCAAGAAGCTCAACTTCAACAACAAGCTGAAGAAGCAAGAATGAAACTTGAAGTTGAACAAAGAGATGCAGAACTTGAACGTCAGAAAGATATAACAATTGCAGAAATAAGATCTGCAGGATATGCAGCACAATCCGATATCAATCAAAATCAAATTAGTGATTATAGAGAGTCAATGAAAGATATTCAAGAATCTACTAGATATAGAGAACAAATGAATATTAAACGTGATGAGATGGCTACTAGAAATACAGTAGAACGTTCTAAAGCAGATGTTCAGAAACAAAAAATTGCTGCTGATCTACAGATTGCAAATACAAATCTTGAGATAGCTAGAGAAAATAAAAATAAATATGATGTCAAATCTTCTAAAGATAAAAAATCATAGTTAGCTATATAGTGCAAAAAACATTAATTTTTTTAAAATTATTTAAGTTTATATAATAAAGAATTATTATATTATATATACATAGAAACCAATAATAATTAAAACCAACAAGTATTATGAGTGAAAAAACAAATATTGTGGAAAGTAACGTAGAAGTATTAGATATTAATATTGATGAAATTTTCAGCGGAGCCCCTGCTGGAGGTGATATTATATCTGCCACAGAAGAAAAACCAAAAACTAACAACATCCTTAAAGGAAGAGAAGAAGTAGATTTTTCTTTTACTGAACCTGAAAGTGATGTTAATGATTTAAATGAAATTGTATCTGAAGATTCTAAAGAAGAAGTTGAATCAAAAGAAGATACATTAGAAGAAGTAAATAATATTATTGATTCAATAGATGATGAAGATACAGAAGAAGAAATAAAACAGAAAAAAGGTAGAAAACCTATTTCTGGAATATCCGATGTATTTTCTAAACTTATTAAAGATGAAAAGATTGTTCCTTTTGATGATGAAAAATCATTAGAAGAATACTCAGCTAAAGATTGGGAAGAATTAATTGAGGCCAACTTAGAAGAAAAGGCAAATCAAGTTAGAAGAGAAACTCCAAAACAATTTTTTGAAAGTTTACCTGAAGAATTACAAGTAGCTGCAAGATATGTTGCAGATGGCGGTCAAGATTTAAAAGGTTTATTTTCAACTTTAGCTTATGTTGAAGAGTCTAAACAATTAGATATATCTAAAGAATCTGATCAGGAAAGAATTATTTCAGAATATCTTAGTGCAACAGGATATGGTACATCTGAAGAGATTCAAGAAGAAATTGAAATTTGGAAAGATTTAGGTAAGTTAGAAGCACAAGCATCTAAGTTTAAACCTAAATTAGATAAGATGCAAGAAAAAATTATTGCTCAAAAACTTGAAGAGCAAGAAATGAAAAAGAAACAGCAAGAGCAAGCATCGGCTCATTATATGCAAAATGTATATGATACATTAAAAGATGGTACAATAAATGATATTAAAATAGATAAAAAGACTCAAGCTATGCTATATAATGGATTAGTACAACCAGCATATCCATCAGTTAGTGGTAAAAATACAAATCTATTAGGTCATTTATTAGAAAAGTATCAATTTGTTGAACCTAATTATTCTTTAATATCAGAAGCATTATGGTTATTACAAGACCCAAAAGGATACAAAGAAAAAATAATGTCTAAAGGAGCTCAACAGAATATTGAGCAAACTGTAAGAAAATTAAAGACTGAACAATCTAACCGTACATCTAATTCACTTGGTACAAAAGAAACTGAGCCAGTTAGAAAAAGTAAACCGGGTAAAAAACTTCAGAGAACCAACAACATATTTAAACGGATTTAATCAATCAAAATGTATAATAAATTAAAATTAAAAATTAAAAATTAAAAATTATGGCAACTCCAGTATTAAACAATGGGATTTTCCTAAGAGACACTAGCTATAGTGCAAGTTCTCACGTTGATTCTTATCACTTAACTCAGATGCTTGGTTCAGCAGAACCAATGGATATGGGACCAGTAGATTTATGGGCAATGACACAAAAAGTTGAAATGCCTCTTTATCAAATGGCTTCATTTGGTGGGAAGAATACAATTTTAGTAGACAATGCACGTGGTGAGTACAAATGGCAAACCCCAATCGCACAAGATCTTCCATATATTGTGGCAGACATGGATCCAGGAAATACTTCAAAAGGTATTGATGGAACAACATTTAAAATTAAAATTTCTAAGAGAACATTTGGACATGGTGATATTATCACTTATGACAAGTACAATGGTGTAGAACTTTACATTACAGCTGAGGATATTATTCCAGCAGGTGACGGATATGTTTACACAGTTCAATTGGTAAACAACAATAACACAGCAACTTTAGACAATGCTTACTTAGCTTCTGGAACTAAATTCTTTAGAAAAGGTTCTGCACGTGGTGAGTATGGTGAAAGATTTTCTGACATTGAAACAGGATCTGGATTTCGTGAATTCTACAACTTTGTAGGAGGAGCTGAAGCACATGTACATTATTCTATTTCTAGCCGTGCTGATCTTATGATCAAAGGTGGTTTGAATGCAGATGGTACTGTTCCAGTAACTGAGATTTGGAGAAACTTTGATAAAGATTCTAATAATCCATCAGTAGCTTCTATTGAAGGATTGGTTGCTACTATGGGTAAAGCAGGAGCAAGAGAGGCATTTGAAAATGGTACTCTTACTAAAACTTTCATTACTAATATGGAAGCTGCCCACCTTTCTAAAATTGCTACTGATATTGAAACTTACCTAATGTGGGGTAAGGGAGGTAGAATTAAGCAAGATGGTCCAGATGACGTTAGATTATCTGTAGGACTTTGGTCTCAGTTGGATAACTCTTTCAAGAGAGTATACAACAAATCTTCTTTTACTCTTGATATGTTCAAATCTGAACTTTACAATTTCTATCAAGGAAAAGTTGAATTTAAAGGTCCAGATCCACAAAGATCACTTGTTGTTCAAACTGGTATTGGTGGTATGCAATTAATCAACAAAGCTATTGCTGATGAAGTATATGGTTCTGGATTAGTTCAAAATGCTTCTGACATTGGTGCAGTAACAGGAAAAGGTATGGATCTTGATTTTGGTTTTGCTTACACAAGCTTTACTATTCCTTTCCTTGCTAATGTTAAGTTTGTTCTTAATCCTGCATTTGATAATTTAAATACTAATGACATAGAGAATCCATTAATTGATGGTCGTCCTTTAAGTTCTTATAGCTTTATTATCTTTGATGTTACAGATGAAGGAAATGACAACATTCACTTGTTGAAACTTTCTTGGGATAATCAACTTAAGTGGTTCTACCAAAATGGTACTATGGACTACATGGGAAGAACTCAAGGATTCCAATCAACCGGTAACTTTAATGGTTACAGAGTTATGATGTCGCAGACTATGCCTGCAATTTGGGTTAAAGATCCAACTAAAGTTCTTAAGATTGTAATGAGAAACCCAGTAACTGGAGGCTCATTCTAAGAATAATAATTTAAAGGGAGGCGGTTAAAACTTCCTCCCTTTTTTTTAACCTTTTAAAAAATATTATAAGATGGCACAATTAAAAAAAGTAACTCAAAAATTTCAAGATCCTTTATATGATGAAAAAACAAATGCTACAGGTTTAGCTAAACTTCTTCATGTAAATGCAGTTATTAATTGGGTGAGAGGAGCTGCAGATTTAGAATATGCTGATAATGCTGCTGCAAAAGCTGCAGGATTAGTTAAAGGAGATTTATATCATACAGCTGGGGTATTAAAAATAGTTATCTAATTTAAATAACCATAGTCAAGATAATCTTGGCTATAGAAATATTAATATTAATAAAGTGCATATATATGCACATTTGAATTAACAATAATTATTAAATATTTAAACAAACCAATTTATTATGACAGATTACACAATTGTAGAAAAGTATCAGCAATCAAAAAATCAAAGTATTGCAATACGTCCATTTTTCAATCCTAATACTGAAAATATGGGATTAGAGCAGTATGGATTATCACTCCACGATGGAGTATTTCATGAAGAGTCTTTAGCATGTTTAGAAATGAACGGTGTTAAAAGATATGTTACAGGATTAAATGAATTTGCTCCGGAAGTTAAAAAACTAGCTCCTGAAGAAAGAAAAACAAAAATTAAAGAAATTAGAAAAGTTGTTGCACAACTGGAAGCAGAATTAGCAGCTAATGTAGTTGATCCTGAAGATAAAGATTTTTGGAATAAACTTACAGTAATGAGACCTGATAATTCTGCATTTTGGGATAAAATTAGTTTAAGATGTGGAAATGATCCAGTATTTTTAGACCCACAAACAGATCCGTATGATTTAATAAAATTATACGCAATTAATGCAGGTGGATTTTCTATAGTAGCTAAATCATTAAAAGAAGCTAAAAATTCAAATAATTCTCCTAAATTTTATTTAGATAGTATGCAAGAAACATTAACTACTAGAACTGAAATTAGTAAGTTAAGAAATAAAGCATTATCATCTTTACAAAATTTATATGATACAAATACAAATAAGTTAATGTATGTAGCTAAAATATGTGATGCAAATAGCGCTCAGTATGTTAAGAGTACACCTAATGATGTACTGTATGAAAATATGGATGAATACATTAATGGTAATGGTGCTGAGTCATCTAAGAAAAGAGCAGCTTCACAATTTTCAGATGTTGCCGCATTAGATATGGAAGAATTAAAAATAAGAGCTTTAATTAAAGATAGTTTATATTATAGATTTATTACTACTAAAGCAGGGGGATGGATTGAACCTATTGATAGTGGTATTAGATTAGGAAAAACTCCTTCTGAATGTTTAGAATTTTTAAAGAATCCTGAGAATGATGAAAGTTTAACATCTTTATTAAATAAGATAGAACCATACTGGAACTCATAAATTTTTAGGAAATGAATAATAACACTCTCCAAATTAAATTAAAACAAAGGCTTAATAAACTTGATAGTCAAGATTATGATAACATAGAATGTTGGCAATTTGTAGAAGCTTTTAATAAAGCTCAATTAGAATGGTGTAGAAGAAATCTACATGGTAATAATTTATATAAGGAGGGTGATGAATTATCTAAAAGAAGAATAGATGATTTACAACCTTTATTGATTGAACTATCTTTAACAGGTACAATAAACGATAAATATTTTGAAACTGATAACTTTCCAGTAGATCAATATTTAGAATATAAAAGAGTTACAACTGACGCAACTAGTGAATGTTGTCCAGATCCGCGTTCAATGACTGTTTATTTAGCAGAAGAAGCTAATGTTTCTTTATTACTTAGAGATCCATTAAAGAATCCTGATTTTGAATGGGGTGAAACATTTTGTACTATGATAGGTAATAAAATTAGAATCTATAAAAATTCTGATTTTAATATTGTTAATCCAGTATTAACATATTATAGAAAACCACAATTTATTCAAATTCTAGGATGTACTGATCCTTATACAGGACAAGTAAGTACTGTAGATGTTCCTTGTGAATTTAAAGATGATTTAGTAGAATTATTATTAGATGATACTGCAGCTTTAATAGCAGGAGATATTGAAAACATATATCAACAACAAAGAGGGCAAGCTTCTGCAGACCGAAATAATTAATTATGGATTATTCAAGAAATTTAAAAAAGAAAGGAAAAACATTAAGTAGATCATCTTCTGTTAAAGAATCAATGATGGAAAGATCAACAGATATGAAAATGGTAGATGCAATGACTGCAAGTTTAGTTGTTGAAGTTATGAATGCTGCTACAAGTTTTCACAAGTTACATTTGCAAGTTACAGGTGATGGTTCATATGCACAACATAAAGCATTGAATGAAATTTATGATAAGCTTCCTGATTTAGCAGATGAGATTGCAGAAGGATATCAAGGTGCTTGTGAGTTAATTTTAAATTATCCTGAGAAAGCTCCTGTTACATTATCTGGTATAGATGGTGCTATTGAATATTTAAGAATGATGAAAGTTCAAATAGATGAATTACAAGCTGTTATGCCACATTCTGAGATAGTAAATAATTTAGATATCATTAAAGATGCTGTTAATTCAGCAAAATATAAATTAATCTTTCTTTTTTAAAAAAAAAATCATTATATTATATATGTACAATAAGTACAAAAACAATTATATATATTTATTAAACTTTAAAATTAAAAATTATGGCTTTATTTAATTCAGCATTTTGTAAGACTTTTGTTGTTAGTTCTGTAGAAAATGCAGGTAGTGTTGCTACTTCAGCTTTAACAGCAGGACAAGCAGGTCTTGTTAGCGATGCAAACTGGCAAACAATTGCAACTGGTGCAGTTTTGCCCACAAATGATCTTGTATATTTTGTACAAGGTAGTTTTTATGGTTCAGATTCTATTGGAAGTAACCCCGGACATGGTGGATACCAAGAGTCTGTAAAATCTAAAGGAATCAATCCTAAATTTATTAACAGATTAGTTAAACAAGATGGTGTAGCTGCTGTTCAATCAATTGCTACTCTTTCTGTTGCATCTAATTGTGTTCCATGCGGAACATCTCTTTATGTAAGAATGGATGTTAAAGGAACTCCAGCATTACGTTTTTTAAATCACAATGCTTATGCAATTGGTGATTCAGCTAATGTATGTTGTGTAGACGGTCAAACTTACATTGATCCAGCTGTTGCTCTAGCAACTGCTTCTAAAATGTTATTGGCTGATCCTTTGATTTCTCCTTTTGTAGCAGAGAGATCTGGTGGAGCAATGGATGTTACTGTTGCTGGTGTTACTACTCAGTACACTATTGCAGAAGTTCTTGATGGTACTTATACACCTTCAACTGATCCTATTACAGATCAAGTAAGTGCAGAAGCAAACTTTATTGGAGCTTATGTAGATACTAAATTTGGAGATTGTTCATTTGATACTAGAGATTTTTATGGTAAAGATCCTGTAACAATTATCCCAAGTTTACTTGATGAAACTGGTGATCCTTGTAATGATTGTGGTGTTGCTACATCTGTTACTGGAAAATCTGCTCAAGTATTAGGAGAAACAGTACTTAGAGAGTTATTATTATCTGAAAACTACAGACAGTCTCCTTATAACCAAGGTAATGCTGATTCTGCACGTATTCGTGAGATTGAAATGTCTGATGATTTACTTGCTGCTGTAGATAGAACTGGTACTTATGTTGAATACATAATTCAACACGTAGTACCTAGATACAATAATCCATCTGGAGTATTTGATAATGATCAGTATATATACAAGATTTATGTAGATTCTACTGATACTACTACTGTAGGAAGAATGGATCTTCTTATGGCAGATTTAGTAACTGCTAGTAACGTTGCATTAGAAACAATTACTGTATAATAATTAATTAGAAGTAAAACTCTAAAACAATATCTAGAGCAAGGGGGTGTAAACTCTCTTGCTCTTTTTATTTTATATTAATTAATATTTTTGTATATTATATATATATTCCTACAATTAAAAAATTATCATGGCTACAAAACATATATTAAGTTTAGAAACACCAACCGTTTCAAATTGCGGTTTATTATGTATTAAAGACACAAGCCAATATTCAACAGAATTAGCAGTAGATTGTCCAGAGTTATTGATTACATTACCTGGATTTAGAAGCACAACATTAATAAAAGTAGATAGTGGATTTGATATGTGTTTGACAGCATGTGCATTATTTATTCAAAAAGAAGATTGCGGAACTATTCAATCTAATTTACCTGATGGTACATATGTTATTAAATATAGTGTTTCTCCAAATGATAAAGTATTTGTAGAATATAATCATTTAAGAGTAACACAACTAATGACAACATACTATGAAGTATTATGTGATTTAGATGTACAACCAATGATTCCTGATTCAGAAAAATCTGATTTATTAAAAGAAATGGATTTTATAAGAACTTTAATTGATGCTGCCGTGGCTAATGTAGAATATTGTAATGCGCCTGATAAAGGAATGAGATTATATAATTATGCAAAACAAAGATTGAATAAGATTATATGTCCTTCTGGAAATTGTGGAAATAATAAATATAAAGTATAAAAAATTTTAAAACCAATAAAATTATGAATTGTAAACATTGTAATAAACCTTTTACTTGCGGATGTCAAAAAACAAATGTTAACGGCATTACTGTACATAAAACATGTAAAACAGAATGGGAAGCAAAACAAAAAAATTTACAAAATACATCAACATCTTGACATAAATTAAATTATGGATAAAGCACTAAAAAAAGATATAGATATTCAACAAAAATTTGCTAATGCAATAAATGGAGTATATCGTGAGCAAAAACTTGGGATTACTCAATGTTGTTTTAGTAATTTAGTTAATGTAACAATAGATAAATATTTATGTGATTGGAAAAATAGTGCTACCAACAAAACTGTTATTTATAGTAATATACCAGGAGTCTTTATTGAACCACTTGTATCGGTTAATGAAGAAGCAAGTTTATTATGTCCAGAAACACCAACAAATGTTTGTACCATTATTGATTTAGAATTATTATTAAAATCTGAAGGTACATTTATATTTACTCAAGCAACTCCATTAATAGTTTGGACAATTACACATAATTTAGGTAAATTTCCATCTGTAACAGTTGTGGATAATAACAATCAAGTTGTTGTTGGGGATATAAATTATATTAATACAAATGTATTATCAATAACTTTTGACGAACCTTTTGCAGGGTTTGCATATTTAAATTAAGACTATGGCAATAAGATATATAAATGACTTAAATTTATCTAACAGTAAATTACAAAATGCTGTTATAGATCCGCTTTCTAGTGCACCATCAGGTGCTTTAGAAGGGCAAATTTACTATGATACAAACACTGACAAACTGCAGTTGTATACAGGTTCTGGATGGGTACCTATTCAGTCAGGAAATGAACTTAATACTACTTATACATTTAATGTTCCTACATTAACTACAACATTAAGATTAACCGGAAGTGATGCAACAACTAATGATGTAGCAATTACTGGATCTGGCACAACAACAGTAACAAGAACAAGTGCTACAGAGCTAACAATAAGTTCTGCAGATCAATATACAGGTACTGTAACAAGTATAATACCTGCTGCAGATAATGGATCGGGTTCTGCAATTACAGCAAGCGGTACAATATCAATATTAGGCGGAACTAATGTAACTACAAGTATAACAGGTACAACAGTAACAATTGACTCTACAGATCAATTTGTTGGAACAGTTACAAATGTTGCAACTGGAGCAGGATTAACAGGAGGGCCAATTACTACTACTGGCACAATATCACCTAATTATTCTGGTTCTTCAAATATTATATTATCATCTGGTGCATTAGTAACTCCTATAGGTGGTGATACATTAATTGTCAGTTCTGCATCAACAGGTAATGTTCATAAAGCATTAATTAATACTTTATCTTTAAGTAGTCTTGCATCTCCAATAGCTGATTTATCAGTTAATAATTATAAAATTACTAATTTAGTTGATCCAACTGCAACCCAAGATGCGGCAACAAAGAACTATGTAGATACAACATTTGCTGGTTCAGGTGCTTTAATTTACCAAGGTGGCTATAATGCATCAACAAATAGTCCTGATTTAACAACAAGTCCAAATAGTATAAAGAAAGGATGGACTTATACAGTAACGGTAGATGGTACATTTTTTACTGAACAAGTTAGAGTTGGTGATGTAGTAATTGCAAATTCAGATAATCCATCTGCATTATCTGATTGGACTACAGTTCAAAGTAATATTGATTTAGCATCTACAACAACAGTTGGTATTGCTTCATTTAGTTCGGATAATTTTGCAGTTAGTGCAGCAGGTGAAGTAACTATTAAAAATGGTGGTGTTGAGTTAGGTGTTGAAACTACAGGTTCTTATAACCCTACTGTTGGTACTGATACAGATATAGATGTAGGTAATAATACAACAAGTGGTATTGATATAATTAATACAATTTCATTAACAGATGGTGTAATTACTTCATTTACAACTGAAACAGCGCAAAGTGCTAGTGAAACAAATCCTGGTGTAATTTTAATTGCAAGTAATGCAGAAGCAACAGCAGGATCAAATACAACTAAAGCTGTAAATCCATTTCAGTTAATTAGTAACATAGATTCTGGTCATACATCTAGAGGATATGCAACTACCATAACTGCTAGTGGAACAGTTACACATAATTTTAATACATTTGATGTTATGGTTGAATTATATGATACAGTTATCAATGATACTGTTTATGCAGAAGTTGTAAGAACAGGTAATAATACAATAAGTGTTACATTTGGAGCAACTCCAGCAAATCCTATAAGAGTATTAGTAACTTCTGTGGGAATATAATAAAAAAATAAATGGCAATTAGATTTTTTAATAATCAAGATGTATTTGGTGATGCTACTATTGAAGGTATACTACAAGTAGGACCTGTAGGTAGCGGTTTAAAAGTAGATAACTCTAGCAATGATTATAATGTTGGTATTGGGACTGCTAGTCCTGCATCACCTTTACATATAAAGGTTTCAGGTTCAGGAGGTTCTAATATATTTTCATTAGAGAATGACTCTAATAAATATGATTTTAGACTTAATGGATCTACTCTTCTTATTAGAGACGGGTCTAATGATAGGGTCTCAGTTACCTCAGCAGGCAACGTAGGTATTGGTACAACAAGTCCAACTCAAAAGCTAGACATAGTCGGTAAAATGAAAATTAGTGACGATATCATTTTAGCTCAAACTAATGGTAGAATTGACTATGACAATGGCGTCTCTTCAG
>Ga0209654_1000090_pt1 | contig 91931 bp, 60 predicted proteins | sample SaaInl1SG_22_DNA_FD_184646 | JGI IMG/M metagenome (GOLD analysis project Ga0209654, IMG submission 184646) | Marine microbial communities from expanding oxygen minimum zones in the Saanich Inlet - ESP_161SG_22_DNA (SPAdes) (version 2) | ecosystem: Environmental > Aquatic > Marine > Intertidal... | reverse complement strand
ACTTGGCTTTGGGCAAGTGTACTACCAAAGCATAAAACCATCAAAATTTTTGTTGTCTGAGAAAACCTCATATACGTAAATCACTGCAAGTATAGCATATATTACGATAAGTTATGATGTTGTGTTTGTGCTACTATAAGACGCGCACCAGAGGGTAATTAAAATTTAAGCCCTACGCCAAGTTGTACTCCCACATCGTACCCCCCGCTGGCGCAAGGCTGTGTCTTGTGCCTTTTTAAACATATTTACTTTGGCACGAGAGTTGACCCTCGCGCCAGCGGGGGAGGGTTTTGGGAAAAGGTTGCATAGCTAGCAAGTAGACCCCATAACGTAAGGCATAAAGTTTTTTTCATAATTTGAAGGCTTATAGGATACTAACCTCTCAAATTATGTTGTGTTTTCTATTAAAAAACCTTGAAGTGACTTAAATCACGGATAAAACGCCAGTTTTTTCATGTGAATGACAAAAAAATAGCGTTTAAAATTGCGTAAGAAAAAAGCTACAAGGCGTAAGCCTTTCCATCTTAAAGGTACAAATCAATCAACCCGGGTGGTGTATTTACAAAAAGAGTTTTCGCCTTTCTGTCCACGTTGATTATTATATCATCTACAATAGGAATAAGCGCCATTTTTCCGTTAATATCCACTTCAAGTGTGGCTTGTGCGGTGTGTTCGTTAACGGCGGTTAGGGTTCCCAATGCACCAAGTGTGGCGTCTGAAATCAAAAACCCAATCACTTCATGGTAATAGAATTTGTTTCCAGAAAGCGGAGGGAGTTCCGATAGTGGCAAATAGGCTTTCGCTTTAAGGATATGATTCGCATCTTCCTCGCAGGAAACGTCCTCAAGTTGCAAGCGTAACAAACCGGGTTTGTGCATACTGCATTTGACCACAAAATAGGGAACAAGTGCATTGTCTTGTGCTAAAAATAGGGTGGAAAGCGATTGATAGCGTTCGGGCTCGTCGGTATCTAATTTGAGTAAAACCTCGCCCTTAAAACTGTATTTACTGACGACTGTGCCTACAAAAAAGCAGTCCTCAACACGCATGATGAATTACTCTGCAGCCTCGGTTGAGTCTTCTTCTTTGGCTTCAGCTTCGGCAGGCTCAGCTTCCGCAGCAGGCTCAGCTTCCGCAGCAGGTGCAGCTTCCGCAGCAGGAGCTTCAGCTTCGGCAGGCTCAGCTTCCGCAGCAGTTTCTTCTGTGGCTTCAGCTTCGACAGGCTCAGCTTCCGCGTCAGGGGCAGCTGCTTCCGCTTCCGCAGCGGCAACGGCAGCTTCGGCATCAGCCTTACGTTTTTCGTTGATTTCTTTTTCGGCAGCTAGCGCTTTGGCTTTTTCATCAGCTTTTTCCTTGGCTAATTTGTCTTTTGTGGCTTCTTGGCGCGATGCTTTTTCAGCAACCCACGCTTCAAATTTAGCCTCTACATCTTCTTCTTTGTGTGCGCCTTTGCGTACACCATTTACCAAGTGGTTTTTCAGTAAAGCACCCGACTCAGAAAGCAAGTTTCTTGCCGTGTCTGTGGGTTGTGCTCCGTTTTGTAACCAATTTACTGCACGATCAACTTGGATGTTGATAGTAGCTGGATTGGTGTTAGGGTTGTATGTTCCGATTTTTTCTAGGTAGCGACCGTCGCGTTTGGAGCGTGAGTCTGCTGCTACTACCCAATAAAAGGGTTTTCCTTTTTTACCGTGTCGTTGAAGTCTGATTTTTACTGGCATATCAAATTAAATTTTGGGGTGCGAAACCCGTGTTATTAATGCGTGGCAAAGCTACACTATTTTTTGTTTTCACCAAACGTTAATAACTTCATGTTTTTTTCTTCTTAAAATCGAGGTGAACTTCGTTAAATTAGTGGGCAAATCCTAGTGCATGTTTTTAATCTTTGATACTGAAACCACCGGCTTGCCAAAACGTTGGAATGCTCCCATAACCGACACTGAAAATTGGCCGAGATGTATACAGGTGGCGTGGCAGTTGCACGATGCTCACGGAAAGCTCCTCAATCGCAAAGATTTTATTGTACATCCCGATGGTTTTGACATTCCCTTTGAGTCGGAGCAAATACACGGGATTAGTACGGCATTGGCAAAAAATCAAGGACTACCCCTAGCGGAAGTACTCGATGCGTTTTTAGAAGCCCTTTCCCAAACCCAATATTTGGTGGGACACAATGTAGGTTTTGATGTAAATATTATGGGTGCCGAATTGTATCGACTGCAACGCGACACCGCTTTCACTTCGTTACCTGTACTAGATACCTGTACAGAAGATTCGGCATTGCTTTGTCAACTCCCTGGCGGAAGAGGAGGTAAATTCAAACTCCCAACCTTAACCGAGCTTTACAAACACCTTTTTGACCAAAGTTTTGATGAGGCACACAATGCTACCGCAGATGTTGAAGCTACCGCAAGGGCGTTTTTTGAGCTTTTAAGGCAACAAAAATTGACTTGGGCTAGACTGGAAAATTCCACTCAAGTTGTTGCGCAAATTCAGAAAACCTATCCCGATGTGGTGCCATTGATAGGCTTAGTGCATCAAAACCTTAAAAAGGCATCGGAAAAACTCATAAAGCAGGAAGTGCCGGTAGTGAAAACCGCTACGCCACCAACACAAACCCTTTCAAATATACCTTTTGTACACCTGCACACCTTATCCCAATTTTCGGTGTTGCAGTCTACCGTTAAGGTAACGGAACTGGCACAAACTGCAGATGCTTTTGATATGCCTGCCGTAGCACTTACCGATTTGGGCAACCTCATGGGGGCATTTCATTTTGTAAAATCGGTAAAACAGGTCAATGCGCAACGCGCTGACGACGACAACAGACCGCCGCTAAAACCCATTGTGGGGATAACGCTAAACGTTTGCGAAAATCATCAAGACCGAAGTCGCAGAGACGACGGCTATCAAATGGTGTTTTTGGCAAAAAATAAAGCGGGTTACCATAACCTTTCCAAGTTATCTTCGCTAGCCTACACCCAAGGGTTTTATTATGTGCCACGCGTAGACAGAGCGCTGATTGAACAGTACAAAGACGATTTGATTGTGCTTACAGGAAACGTATATGGTGAGGTGTCTGCCAAGCTCCTTAATGTGGGAGAGAAACAAGCCGAGGAAGCGCTATTGTGGTGGAAAGCCCAATTTGGCGATGACCTGTATATTGAAATCATGCGCCACAGTCAGGAGGACGAAAACCGCATCAACCCTGTGTTGATTCAATTCTCAGAAACGCATCAAATCAAGTTGGTCGCTACAAATTCGGTGTACTACCTAAAGCAAGAAGAGGCGAATGCACATGACATCTTATTATGCGTAAAAGATGGCGAAAAGCAAGCTACTCCCATTGGGCGCGGACGTGGGTATCGCTATGGGCTACCCAACCAGGAGTACTATTTCAAAAGCCCCGAACAGATGCAAGAACTCTTTGCCGATGTGCCCCAAGCGTTAGAGAGTATTGCTGAAATTATAGAAAAGATTGAAGCCTTTGATTTGGCACGAGAGGTGCTGTTGCCAAAGTTTGATATCCCCGCAGAGTTTGTTTCGGCAGAAGATGCCAAAGACGGAGGTAAGCGGGGCGAAAATGCCTATTTACACCACCTTACATATGAAGGTGCAAAAGAACGGTATGCTACCATTGATGATGGAATTAAAGAGCGCATCGATTTTGAATTGAGTGTTATTGAAAATACGGGCTATCCAGGTTACTTTTTGATTGTACAAGATTTTATTGCTGCTGCCAGAAACATGGGGGTTTCGGTAGGTCCTGGGCGGGGTTCTGCAGCAGGTTCGGTAGTGGCATATTGCTTAAAAATAACCAATATAGACCCCATAAAATACGATTTACTTTTTGAGCGTTTTCTCAATCCCGATCGTGTGAGTTTACCTGATATTGATATTGATTTTGACGACGAAGGGCGTTCAAAAGTGATGGACTACGTTATTGAAAAATACGGTGCAAATCAGGTGGCGCAAATCATCACTTACGGTACCATGGCAGCAAAATCGTCGATTCGTGACACGGCACGAGTGCTGGATTTATCTCTTGGTGATGCAGACAGGGTAGCAAAGCTGGTGCCCAACATGAAGTTGAAAAAGATTTTTAGTCTTGAAGAAAAAGCGCTTAAAGAACAACTCCGTTCAGATGAATACGCACGAGTTACCGAATTAAAGGCTATCGCCGAAGGCGATGACCTTGAGGCGGAAACCCTAAAGCAGGCGCAAGTTCTCGAGGGTTCGTTAAGAAATACGGGAACGCATGCCTGTGGGGTAATCATTACCCCTGATGATATTACCAATTTTGTACCTATTGCTACCGCAAAGGACTCCGATTTGTTCGTTACTCAGTTTGACAATGCGGTGGTTGAGGATGCTGGATTACTCAAAATGGATTTCCTGGGGCTAAAGACCCTTACCCTAATTAAGGACACCGTAAAAATTGTCAAATACCGCCATAATATTGACTTAAATCCTGACGAATTTCCGCTGGATGATGTGCCAACTTACGAATTGTTTCAGCGAGGTGAAACGGTGGGAATCTTCCAGTATGAAAGTGCGGGAATGCAAAAATATCTTCGCGAGTTAAAGCCTACGGTTTTTGAGGATTTGATTGCGATGAATGCCCTGTATCGCCCAGGGCCCCTAGAATATATTCCAAGTTTTGTACGCCGAAAGAATGGACAGGAAGAAATCTCCTACGATTTGCCCGCCATGGAGCAGTACCTAAAACAAACCTATGGCATTACGGTATATCAAGAGCAAGTGATGTTGCTTTCCCAATCGCTGGCAGGGTTTACTAAGGGGCAAGCGGATGTACTCCGTAAGGCAATGGGTAAAAAGATTTTCGCGCTATTGGAAAAATTGAAACCCCAATTTTTGGACGGTGGTGAAGAGCGCGGTCACCCAAGAGAGGTACTCGAGAAAATTTGGAAAGACTGGGAGGCTTTTGCTTCCTATGCGTTTAACAAATCACACTCTACCTGCTATGCGTGGGTGGCGTATCAAACAGCTTACCTAAAGGCGAATTATCCTGCTGAGTATATGGCGGCTGTACTTTCCAATAACATGAATGATATTAAGCAAGTGAGCTTTTTTATGGAGGAATGTCGCCGAATGGGAATCTTGGTATTGGGTCCCGATGCAAACGAGTCATTTTATAAGTTTACGGTGAATGATCAAGGGGCAATTCGTTTTGGTATGGGTGCCATAAAGGGAATGGGGCGCTCAGCAGTACAAACCATAGTGGAGCACCGAAAGGAAAAACCCTACGCCTCTATTTTTGATTTGACTCAACGTATTGATTTGCGTGCTGCGAATAAAAAATCGTTTGAAAGTTTGATTTTAGCCGGTGGGTTTGATTCGCTTTCTTCGGCACATCGCGCACAGTATTTTCATCATAATGGCGATGGGGTAACTTTTGTGGAAAAGGCATTGCGTTACGGAGCACAACATCAAGAAAATGAGCAATCCTCACAGGTGAGTCTGTTTGGGGATGACTCGGCCGTAAACATCCCAACACCCGCGCTTCCAGACTGTGAACCCTGGGGTGCCTTGCACGCTCTAAAACAAGAAAAAGAAGTAGTGGGTATTTATCTTTCCGGACACCCTCTTGATGATTTTGCACCAGCCATGAAACATTTTTGTAACGCCAAAGTAGGGGTCTTTAACAACATGGATTCTTTGGTAAATAAAGAGCTTAGTTTTGGTGGTATGGTGGGTGAGGTGCAACACCGTGTATCCAAAAATGGGAAGGGATGGGCGATATTCGCGCTGGAAGATTTTGAAGAGTCGTATGAGTTTAAAATTTTTGGTGAGGAGTATCTAAAGTATCGCCATTTTCTAGTTACGGATAGCTTTATTCATGTTAAGGCGCTTGTTAGAGAAGGTTGGCTTAATCGTGAAACGGGAAAAAGAGGTGAACCCCGATTACAGTTCACCGCATTTCAGCAATTGCAAGACACCTTAGCGGCGTATACCAAAAAAATCACGTTACGCCTCGATTTAGCACATATGGACCAAGCATTGCTGGTTTTTCTTGAAGATTTGTTCAAAAAACACAAAGGAGATCACAAATTGGACATGACGTTTTATGAGGCTCGGGAACAAATAAAATTGACTACAACCAGTAGAAAAGTAAAGGTTCATGTAGGCGAAGACTTTTTAGCTGCCTTAGATGATTACCCTGTTGCGTATAAACTGAATTAACTATCAACAACCAAAATGCTGGTATAGGCATAGTTGATAAAAAGCGGTCTTGTTTTGTTAAAAAAGGCAGTACATTTGGCTACTCAAAATTAAATATTATGGCACTAGAAATTACAGATGCTACCTTTGAAGAAGTTGTTTTACAGTCCGCTCAGCCTGTTTTGGTTGATTTTTGGGCAGAATGGTGTGGTCCATGCCGTATGGTAGGTCCTATCATCGATGAACTTAGCCAAGACTACAACGGCAAAGCGGTTGTGGGTAAAGTAGATGTGGATAACAACCAAGAATTTGCTGCTAAATACGGGGTTCGAAATATTCCTACTGTTCTACTTTTTAAGAATGGGGAACTCGTAGACCGTAAGGTTGGTGTGTCGCCAAAGGCGGCTTATGCTGCTGCCATAGAGGAGCAGTTGTAATCAAAATGTTTTTTGCGTTTGTGTATCCGAAAATGCGGTGTATATTTGCACGCACCTAACGCAAAGGGTCTGGTAGTTCAGTTGGTTAGAATACATGCCTGTCACGCATGGGGTCGCGGGTTCGAGTCCCGTCCAGACCGCTAAGTACAAAAAGTACTTTTGAAATCAACGCGTTGTGTTGCTTGTAAACGTAAGGTTTGCAAGAGGTTCGTAGGAGAACCCATGAGAAGCTTTCCTGAATTGGAGGGCTTTTTTGCTTTTTAGACGTTACATTTGTTTCAAATTTACACCATGCGTTACCTTAGCTCGCTCTTGTTTTTACGCTGTCCCAAATGCCGAACTGGCAAAATGTTTGCTACTAAACCGTACAGCTTTAAAGCAATTTCATCGTTAAACAAGTCCTGCCCGAATTGTAAGATTTCTTATCAATTGGAGCCCTCATTTTTTTACGGGTCCATGTATGTTTCCTATGCATTGGGTGTTGCCTTGGCAGTGGCAGTGTACGTGTTGCTTCTCCTTTTTGGATGGGGTAACAATGCGCTTAGCTCATTTTTTGTCATCACGGCTGCCATTATTTTCGCTGCACCATACCTCTACCAATTATCCAAAGTGGTGTGGGCAAGTATCTTTATCAAATACGATTCCACAAAACAGGGTTAAATTCCTCCGTGTTGCTCATATTCAAAGATTTTGAGATGGAAAAAAGCGGCTGAGGCGAGTATGTGATCAAAAACATCTGCCGAAATACCCTCGTGATTTTTCCATGCCTTATCCAATGTAAAAGCATACACTTCTAAGGGGATGCCATGCGGAGTTGGTGAAAGTTGCCTGCACATTACTGTTAAGTTTTGATTGATGGCTGGGTGCTGTTCCAAATAGGTTTGAATATACGACCTGAACAATCCAATATTGGTTAGGTTTCTACCGTTAAGCGGGACAGTAGTGTTGGCTTTTATTGCTGCATTATGAGCTTGTATTTCGGCTTTTTTACCCTGTACAAAACTGCGGAAGCGATCTAGTTGCTCAATGGCTTCAAGCTCTCGTTCATTTAAAAAACGTACAGACGATGCTCGAATATATAGGGGGCGTTTCATACGCCTACCGTCCGACTCGCTCATGCCGCGCCAATTCTTAATAGAGTCTGAAAGAAGTTTGTAGGTAGGAACCGTCGTGATGGTGTTGTCAAAGTTTTGAACTTTTATGGTGGAAAGGTTGATTTCAACAACAGTGCCATCTGCGCCATAGGATTCCATGGTAATCCAATCGCCAATGCGCACTAAGTCGTTTGCAGCAATTTGAATGCTTGCTACAAACCCCAATAAAGTGTCTTTAAATACCAATAAAATAACTGCCGATAGTGCGCCTAACCCAGTGAAAAAATACACAAGATCTTTGCCCGAAAGAATGGAAAAGACAAGGAGCAATCCAATTCCCCACAAAAAAATCATAATCACTTGAATATAGCTAGCAATAGGTTTGTCTTTGAATTGAGGGCGTTGTTGTAATTCATGTCTTAGGGTGCGAAGCAAACTGCGAATGGTAACTATGGCTACAAAAACAGCATAAACATCGATTAAGGCGCTTAACCAATTTTCGATAGCCGTATTGCCATTTGCCCAAAGCCCAACCAGTGCACTTAAGAAAAAATAGGGAACAAATCGGGAAATGTTTTTTGGGAACTTATTTTCTATCAGCGTGTCATCTATGGTTGTTTTTGTAGTTGATGCTATACGATGAAAAATAGCAACTAGCACAAAACGTGCAATCACACGAAGCAACCACGAAGCCGAAAGTAAGATAGTAGAAAGTATAGCAAAATCGGTCCACCATGCCAGTTTGGGCGACCAGCCCAACTCGATTAGAAAATTGTAAAGAATATGCATGTCACGAAAGTAATTAAATATAGATTATAAAATACTATATTTAAGAGTTCAAAAAAAACACCCGCACTTAAAACAGTACGGGCGTCAAAACAATAACCAATAAAAATGTTACGACATTACACTTTTATATTTCACAAATCGTGCCAAAGTCGAATCTGTGATTCAATAAAAGTATTATGTTGTTTTTTAGCACTGCTGTTTTCAGAGCAAACTCAAGCTTCAGAAAAGGACCCTTTTACAATTACGCTTGCTCAATTGGAGTACATTGATTTTGAAACCAATAAAGTAAAAATACTTCATCATAAGGATGACCTAACGGGCATTTTGCTTCCTAGTGGCTATAACCATGTGTTTGTTGAAATGGAAAACGATCCTACTATTCAATACTTCTACAAGGTTACTACTAAGTCGGGGGTATATGATTGGAAAAAAACAGCTCATGATTTTAATATTATTGCCATGAGCCGTGGAGGACATCAAATTTGTATCCGTGGAATGCGTAATGGAGTGTATTCTTCAAATATGGTGCAGTTCAAAATTTTTGTCACCACACCGTTTTATTTACGCTGGTGGTTTATTTCACTGATAATCATTGTTGTAGTAGGGGTGTTTTATTTGTTTTTGGTTCTAGAGGCTAAACTTTTAAAAGAGCGAAGAGATCGTAACTTACAGGTGTCCAACCTTGAGGCAAAAGCATACCGCGCACAAATGAATCCACATTTTATTTTTAATGCGCTAAATGGAATGCAATCTGCTATGGTTTTGGGCGGCGAGGAGGAGTTTAACAAATACATTACGTCGTTTTCCAAACTTTTACGCAACACCATTGAAATGAGTAGCGTGGATAAAATTTCTGTTGTTGACGAAGTGGCTTACATCACCAATTATGTCAAATTGCAGGGACACCGTCTTGAGGAAAAAATAGATTTGGAATTCAACATTGACCCCGAAATTGATCAAAACGAAGTGTATTTACCCTGTATGATGATACAGCCCATTGTGGAAAATTCCATTGTTCATGGTATTGTCCCCAAAAAGGGAAAGGGAAAAATTAAGATTGATTTGGTGCGAGAAGATGAAATGCTAAAAATTAGTGTTACCGACAACGGTATTGGTAGAAAAGCCGCTGCCAAGCAAAAGGAAAAGTATGCCAAGCACAAGTCTTTTGCCACGCAAATTATGCGCGACCGCATTAATATTTTTAACTACTACAATGACCGTAAACTTACGTTTAGTATAGAGGACTTGTACCATGAAGACGGTAGCCCTGCCGGGACAAAAGATATTCTCTACGTGCCACTAGACCTTAAGACCCGTTATAAATAAGGGTATCATAGGCAAGGCACGTTTTGTAGTCTTTTTCTGCAAAATAAGCGGGGGTAGTGGCGTCGCCACATGCCAACACAAAATCGCCACCCCAAGCGCCAAGGCTTTTTACAGCACCTTTATAATCCGAAAAAAGACGTTTTTGTACGGGAGTTGCTCCTAGCAAACTTCCAATAAGTTCCTCATGAGTTCGCATGAGTTCTTGAAAATATTCAACACTTTCGGCTGTGCTAAATGCTGCCGTTAGGCTGCTGATTTCCGCCAATTTTGTTGGAGTTAAACGTTTGTGTTCAAATTCTGCTACGGCTTTTTGACTGTCTTGTTTTTGGTTTAAATGCACAAAAAACAAATGGTCTTTATAGTTGGGTGAAAAATCAATCGGAGTGATAGTAGGTTGTAAAGGATTCGTGCGGGTGTAGTGTATGGCACCCTTTGCAGTTGCACACGCCACATCATAACCGCTACCGCCAAACACCTGTTGTTGGAGTTGAAACGGATTTACCTTTCCCCATTGCGCCAATAATGAAATGAGCGTAGAGGAACTTCCTAGTCCCCATGCGCTGTTAAAATCGAGCGTAGTCACAAACGAAAACCCAGTTGAGCTTGTAAAAGCATTCGAATTTTGGGCTACGATTTCCAAAAACAACTCTTGTAGCCTATTTCCAATAGCATTCTGATGGCGTGGTAAAAAAGTGGTTTTATCAAATTGGTTTTCATACCAAACAGCTCCTTTTTCGTCTATGCTTTTCCACCTAATTTCGGGGGTATCAATGACTTTTACCTCCAGCCATTGCCCCAATTTGGTGGGCACAGCCAAGGCGGTTGCGCCACCCAATACGGCATATTCAGCGGTGAGTAATAATTTTCCGTGTGCAAAATACCTCATTCTCCACGAAGTTTTTCTAGGGCTTCCACCACCGCATGATGCGAAACGGTGTTTTTAATAAAATGTTTTACGATAGCTTTCTTCTCTGTTTCTGTTGCGCCAAGTTGATTAAGAATATTGAGCAAATGCATTTTCATATGCCCTTGTTGAATGCCGGTCGTAACTAAACTTTTTACAGCAGCAAAATTTTGTGCTAAGCCTGCAACGGCAATAATTTGCATCAACTCTTCGGCATTTGGGAAGCCCATCAGTTCATGACTCCACCGCACCAACGGGTGCAATTTGGTTAGTCCGCCCACGGTGCCAATTGCCAACGGAAGTGTGAGCGAAAAATGGAAAAAACCGTCTTTAATTTCAGCTTTTGACAAGCTGCGGTATTGCCCGCTTTCAGCTGCATAGACATGCACACCCGCAGCTACCGCCCTAAAATCGTTGCCACTGGCAATCACTACCGCATCAACGCCATTCATGATGCCTTTGTTGTGGGTTACGGCTCTGTAAGGCTCTACCTCGGCAATGCGTACCGCTTGCACAAATTTTTCGGCAAAGCGTTGGCTTTCTTTTGGTGTTGCCATTAATGCGTCTACTGGGCAAGAAACGGATGCCTTCACCAAGCAATTGGGCACATGATTGGACAAGATGCTCATGACCACCTCTAGTTCTTTTTCCTCTTGCGAAAAAGCCTCGTATTCTAATGCCAATTCTTGAAGGGTAGCTGCCAATTGCTCCAAACACGAGTTGATAAAATTCGCCCCCATAGCGTCTTTGGTATCAAAACGCACGTCGAGTTGGAAATAACCCTCCAGCAAAGCGGTTTTATTGGCTAGGCTTAATGCCGTAATACCCCCGCCACGCGTGCGCATTTTTTTGGTTATTTCATCGGTAGATTCGAGTAGTGTTGCTTTGTGTGTGTCAAAAAAGGCTTGCAGTTTGGCAGGAGCTCCTTCAAAAATAAAATGGACTTGCCCCACTTTTTCGGTACCTAAAATTTCGGCAGTAAATCCGCCTTTGTCTGCCCAGAATTTCGCAGCATTAGAGGCGGCAGCTACCACCGAGCTTTCTTCAATGGCCATGGGGATGGTGAGCGTTTTGCCGTTAATGATAACATTAGGCGCTACACCCAGGGGTAGGTAAAAATTGGCTACCGCATTTTCGATAAACTCATCGTGGAGGTTTTGCGTTTTGGGGTCGGGGTGGGTGTAGGTTTCCAAAAGTTCGGTTGCCTGCTGTGGGTTTGCGAATTGCGCACTTATCCATGCGATTTTTTCGGCTTTGGTTTTTTTGGAAAACCCTGAAACCAATGCCTGTTGCCCAACGTTCTTTTTCATAAGGCAAAGATACGACTGTTCTGTAAAGAACCCCATTCCCCCAAAAATCCTATATTTATCAAGCACTAATATCACCCTAATGAAACCTATACCTATTTTTCTGATTCTTATTTTGCTGTATGGAAACCATTTAAATGCGCAAGCCAATGATACCGAAGCGGCGTTGTATAATGTGGGTTTTGGTGCGGTTTTTAGTTCCCTTGGTGCTGTCATAAACAAAAGCCCAGAGGAGCCTGTGGGCAAGGTTATCAAAAAAGCACTGTGGCAAGGAGCATTGGGAGGCTATGTAACTTTTGAGAGTAAACGCCTGTTGCGAGAAGCCCAACGGCATCAAAAATGGGAATACGTTTGGGGTGCCAAATTGGTTAATGCTGCAGGTACTTCAATAAAGGAAAATGCTGCACTAAACAAAGACTTTTGGGAAAAATGGCATATCAATTTTGGTTTTAACCGCATAGAATTTACTGCCCAAGACAAATTTAAAGTACGCTATCGGCTACTCCCCGTGGCGTTTATCTACACTGCGGATGCTTTTTTTAGATATGATTTTGATTTTAAGCAATCTTTTAGAACTGGTGAATTTGTTTTTTCTTTTGCAGGAGACGGTAATAGCAGTCATGGATTTGTAACGGCTGGGTATATGGCACTTAACAGCAATTATCTTAACAAATTCAGCGCCAAAGATGAGATATTTAGATTGACTACTCATGAAATCGTACACCTGTACCAGTCCAATGATTTTTCCATTTTTAATACGTTTACTTACAAACCCATGGAACGTTGGTCTAAACAGCAAAAAACGGTCAAATGGATAAACACATACCTCTATCCTGAGTACCATTATCTTATCTTGCGTCCGGTATATTTGTCAGAAGAAGCACGTGCCAAAGCGTATTACGACAACTTTTTCGAACACGAGGCGGGATATTATTCAGAGGGATTGCAGTAAATACCCCCATTCCCCCAAAAATCCTATATTTACCAAACAACTTATCTTAAATGGAAGCACAATTTGGCGGTTCTGCCCTTAACCAACGTACGATCCTTAGCCATCCCATTGGCTTATTTGTTTTGTTTTTTACCGAAATGTGGGAGCGTTTTAGCTACTACGGCATGCGCGCCATTTTGGTGTTGTTCCTTACCTCTTCGCTTATGAACGACGGTTGGGCATGGTCAAACGAAGACGCTTTGGAATTGTATGCTATGTATACAGGTTTGGTCTATCTGACTCCAATTTTAGGCGGTTTTTTGGCAGATAAATTTTTGGGCTACCGCAACGCTACCATATTGGGGGCATTTATCATGACCTTGGGCCACGCCTCTATGGCTTTGGAAACGTTTACCCAATCCTTTTTTTACTTAGGTCTTGTGCTGCTTATTGTAGGGAATGGGTTTTTTAAACCCAATATCTCCTCTATTGTTGGGCAACTCTACAAAGATGGGGACAAACGCAAAGACGGAGGCTATACCATTTTTTATATGGGCATTAATGCCGGCGCGTTTCTAGGGATTTTGTTGTGCGGGTATATTGGCGAAAAAGTAGGCTGGCACTTAGGCTTTGGTCTGGCAGGTATTTTTATGTTTTTGGGGATGCTCCAGTTTTGGTTTGCCCAAAAGATATTTGGCACCATTGGATTGTCGCCAAAACAGTTGGCAAATGCCAATACGATTAAAGAAACCACAAAACCCACTGGTGGCTTTACTAAAATCGAAGTGGATAGATTACTGGTAATCGTGGTATTTTCCATATTCACCATTTTCTTTTGGTGGGCTTTTGAGCAAGCAGGAGGCTCAATGACCATATTTGCTAGAGATTTTACCCAGCGCACTCTTGTTGGTGATGCATCTACCATCTTTAAAGTAACCAATACCATTATTACCCTAGTGCCTATGGGGATTCTTACCCTTGTTTTGTATGGATTGTTTCGTAAAATGATGGGTAATTTTTTGCTTTCTAATGTATTTCTTGGAGTAAGTTTTGTCATTATTTGGGGCATTGTTATTTGGATGATTAACCGTGAGTTTGGAGCAACTGCAACCGAAATTCCAGCGTCTTGGTTCTCAGTATTGAATTCCTTGTACATTATTTTACTGGCACCCTTGTTTTCTAAAATATGGGCATCCAAACTAAACCCTAGCGGACCTATTAAATTTGCTATAGGGTTGATACTTTTAGGCACAGGATTTGCCTTTTTGGCATTTGGTGCTTGGGGAATCCCGCAGGGTGCAGAAACGGCTGGTGTGAGTATTGTTTGGTTGATTTTAGCTTATTTATTTCACACTATGGGTGAACTTTGCGTTTCACCCGTTGGGCTATCGTATGTGAGTAAATTGGCACCGCTTAAATTGGTAGGTCTTATGTTTGGTTTTTGGTTTGTGTGTAGCGCTGCCGCTAACTACTTGGGTGGTAAAACAGGAAGTTATATTGATAAAATATCCGAAGCCTATGGACTTTCTAACTTCTTTTTAATTTTCTTTGCCATTCCTGTTTTGGCAGGAATATTGATGATATTACTAAAACCTATCCTAATTCGAAAAATGCATGGAATTCATTAGAAAAAGCATACTAACCTTTGTATTGCTTATTGGCATTGGAGCAAGTGCTCAAGTAAAATGGTATACCCTTGAAGAAGCTTTGGCAGCTCAAAAAACAGACCCACGCCCCATTATGCTAGATGCCTATACGGTTTGGTGTGGTCCGTGTAAGCTGTTGGACAAAAACACCTTTGGGAACAGTGACGTGAGCCACTATTTAAACGAACATTATTACCCAGTTAAATTCAATGCCGAGGGCAACGAAAAAATCACCTTTCAGGGGCAAACCTATGACAATCCAAACTACGACCCAAAGCGTGCCAAAACCCGAAACGGTACGCATAGCTTTACTCGGTTTTTAGGTGTTTCTGGATATCCTACAATGGTCTTTTTTGATGAAAAAGGGAATTTTATCACCCCTGTTGTGGGCTATTTAAACCCCATGCAGATTGAGATTTACCTTAAACTTATTCACAAGCAAGACTACAAAAACATCAAATCTCAAGAAGATTTTACGGCATATATCAAAAATTTTGAGCATCAGTTTAAGGGATAAGCACCGTCTTTTTCCGTAGCGTGAAAACGGATGTTTTTCTCCGCACAGGTTTTTTCCCAACGTCTAATAAATGACGGATAATTGCTCCCGTCTGCAATAATTAGTTTTGGTTGAGCGCTGTCAATAAGTGCCTCCAAATGAACTTTTGGGCTTTGCCGTAGCAGTACCGTTTTAACGTTTTCATTCTCTAGATATATTCCCAAACGGTCTACCACAAGTACATTTTGATAGGTGTGTTGTAGCGGTTTATACTCAATACTGTCAAGTCGGTAATGCTGCTGAAATTGTTCTGCCACACGCACTATTTTTTGGGTTTTATGAGGAGTAAAAACCCTAAGTGTATTTTCGTTCACAGCCACAAGCATCGAATTTTTATAGGCATGCGCTACCCACGCTTTTGGCGACGAATTCCAATCCAGATAAAATTGCCCGTGCAATAGGATACTCACCACCCCCAACACCACCGCTTTTTGTTTGTTGGGACGTTGTAGAAAATAAAATAGCAAAACAACTACCGCGCCCAAAAGCACAGCATCAGATCCCCGAAACGGAATTTGTTCGATAAAAAAGGTCTCCCACTGGGCAATCCATTCCACTACCCATTGATAGCCTTGAAAAACAGAATCCATAACATTTAAATCACCATATATGGACGGGAAAAAACTGACGACAATACATCCAATACCCGCCAGAAGGATAATCCCAAGAAAAGGCACGAGCACCAAATTGCTTACCCAAAACAACATTGGAAACTGATGGAAATAGTACAAGCTCAACGGCAATACCGAGAGTTGGGCGATACACCCCAGTCCCATTAGTGACGTGAGATAACGCACAAAACGATTTGTTTTGGCAAACAGGTGTTGCCAATGTGGCATCATCCATACAATGCCAAAAACCGCTGAATAGCTTAGTTGAAATCCTACATCAAAAAGCAGTCGTGGTTGGGCAACGAGTAGCACAATACAACTCACCCAAACCCCTTGGATACTAGCATTTTTTCTTCTTAGCGCAAGTCCCACTTGTAAAAACGAAAACATGGTAACTGCCCGCACCACCGAGGGCGACCCGCCTGTAATGAGCGCAAAGCACCACAACAAAACGATAGGAAATATCGCAGCCAAAACCCCTCCGTAGGGGATGCGCTTTAGGGGAGCTGCCAAAAACCGTAACAGCATCAAAACAATACCCACATGTAGCCCCGAAATAGCAAGTAAATGCATGGCGCCGGCACGTTTGTACTGTGTTATGCGTTCTTCGGTCAAATCGGTTTTATTGCCCAAAATTAATGCCATAACTAGGGCTTTGCTATCGGTGCTTAAGGGGTTTTTTTGCAGTTGCCGGGTTAATCTTTGTTGTAAGTTGTGCGCCCATCGCCGTGGGCTGGCTGCTGCTGAAAGCGGAATAAATTCAGGTGTTACAGGGGATAGTTTTCTTGAAACCCCTTTTCGGCGCATATACGTTTTAAAATCAAAATCAATGGGATTTTTGGGCGGTGCTATAGGCGCAAGTGTTCCGTAAATCAAAAAACGGTCGCCAGTAGTAAACACCTTGTCCAAATCGGTTTGGAGTAGAACCCACTCACCGGAGGGTGTTTTTATGATATACTGATGCCCAAAAGAGTTAGTGTTGAGCGTTTTGCTAATCGTAATTTCATGGAGGTTTGGCGAAGACGTTAAGGCGTTTTCGGGAGGCATATACCGCATCGTTCCCAAAATCAAAAAGCAACCCGCCGCGGCTGCCCAAAATAAATAGTACCACCTTTTAACATGGTTAACTCCTAGCGCAGCGGCACTCAAAACCAAATACAGAAAATGAGGTTGAACACCCACTTCGCGCAAAAGAATACCTGCGCCAAAAGCAAGCGTTATTACAGCAATAGGAGCACTAGGATGAGGCATGCTCCAAGATACAATTTTATTTTTTGAGGAGCCTTCGGGTTTGTGCGTATGCCTTTTTCCAATAGGCGGTTTCTAAGGACGAAATCATCACGCCTTTTGAGGTGGAGGCGTGAATAAATTGCGGCATTCCCCCACGACTACTCACCACGATTCCGGCATGTGTAAGTTTGCGTTTCCTTGAAGTTCTAAAAAAGATAATGTCCCCTTTTTTTGCCCTGTCTACAGAAATGCGTTTTCCTTTTTTTCGTAGCGCGTCAACTGTTCTAGGCACACGAATACCCTGCTGGCGATAGGCGTTATAAATCAGTCCTGAGCAATCAATACCACTTTTTGTGTTTCCGCCATAGGAGTAAGGCGTACCCAGATAGGCTTTGGCATAGTGCACCACACCGTCTCGGGGTTTCATTTTTGTACCCTTTCTAAAGCTACCGCAGCTAACTAGGCTTAAGGCAAGTACAGTAAAAAGCAGATTACGCATTTGTTCGTTCTGTAATAAGTGCGGCTACTTTTTCACTGGCACCACTACCCCCTAGTTTGGCTTTTAGAGTTTTATAGGCCGATAATTGTTCATTCCGCTTTTCGCCTTTTAAAATGCTGGTCAAATCTGTTGCCAATTGTTTTGGATTACACGCCGATTGGATACGTTCAGGAACGGCTTCTGTGTCTAAGATTAAATTTACCAACGAGATAAAAGGGAGTTTAACCACTTGTTTTCCAATAATATAGCTAAGTGCACTGGTTTTGTAGCACACCACTTGTGGTACCTCAAAAAGGGCGGTTTCTAATGTTGCAGTACCGCTGGTAACCAATGCTGCTGTAGCATGTGACAAAAGGGTGTAGGTTTTGTTTTTTACTATATACACCGGTAGGCTTTCAAAAAGTGTGGGGTCTAGGTGAGGGGCTGCTGCTACCACAAAGCAATGGTCGGGGAATTGGGTTGCCGTTGCTGCCATAACAGAAATCATTTTTTTTACTTCCTGCATACGACTTCCGGGAAGTAAGGCAACGATGGGTTTGTCTTTGGGCAGCTTGTTTTCGGCTCTAAAATCCACATCTGACCCGGCATCAAATTGTGCGATTTCGTCAAGTAGGGGATGCCCAACAAAATCAACAGGAAAACGGTGCTTTTCCTCAAAAAATAGTTTTTCAAAAGGTAAAATCACGTACAGGTAATCAATAGCCTGCTTCATTTTTTTCACCCTGTTTTCTTTCCACGCCCACACTTGCGGACTGATGTAATAATGTACTGGAATCCCTTGAGTTTTTGCCCATTCGGCAATGCGCAAATTAAATCCGGGATAGTCGATTAAAATCAGAGCATCGGGTGTAAAAGCAGCAATATCTTCTTTGCAAAACTGTATGTTTTTTAGAATGGTGCGAAGGTTTTTGGCAACCTCCCAAAACCCCATAAATGCCAATTCGCGGTAATGCTTCACAAGGCTTGCGCCCTGTGCTTGCATGCGGTCACCACCCCACGCCCTAACCTTAGCCTTTGGATCTTTTTGTTGTAATGCCCGTAGCAAATTTGCTCCGTGCAAATCGCCCGACGCCTCTCCCGCAATGACGTAATACTTCATCCAAAAAGCTTTATGCCAAAGGTAAACAAAGCCCACAAGATGGTACTTAGCAAAATGCCATAGGCTTGCGCATCTTTGTTTTTTCGAAGTGCCCTGAAGAAAAGCAACAAATTGGGGAGGGCGCATAGGGCAGCAATGCCCGATAGCGCAACAGCTTTTATATCTTTGCCTTGCAGGTCAAAAATCAAAAGAAGTATTCCCAACAGAAACATAGGAATTCCAATACCAAAAAGGATTCCCCGACGCAATGGCTTTTCTAAAAATCCCATGTGTTTAGCTTTTGAATACTGTGATGTGCAGTCATGTCAAAATGCACAGGAACAACGCTTACATAGCCGTTTTCGAGTGCCCATTCGTCCGTGTCTTCTCCCTTGTCTTCGTTGATGAATTTTCCGGTTAGCCAGTAGTATTCTTTTCCAGTGGGGTCGTTGCGTTTGTCAAATTCTTCCACCCAATACGCCATTGCCTGACGGCATATACGAATCCCTTTGATGTCTTTCTCGGAAAGTTTAGGGATATTTACATTTAACACCACACCCTCGGGAATGCCATTTTCAAGTGCCGACACAGCAATGCGCTTTACAAATGAGGTAACTTGTGCAAAATCGGCGTTCCAAGCATAGTCCAATAGTGAAAATCCAATGGCGGGAATGCCCTCAATTCCTGCCTCTACGGCAGCACTCATCGTGCCCGAATAAATAACGTTTATGGATGAATTCGACCCGTGATTGATTCCTGAAACACACAAATCGGGTTTGCGTTTTAGAATTTCATGGACACCCATTTTTACACAATCTGCGGGTGTTCCCGAACAGGCATATTCGGTTTGTGGACCATCATCAATAGTAACTTTGCTACAACGGAGCGTACTGTTTATCGTAATTGCGTGACCCATCCCAGATTGCGGACTGTCGGGAGCAACGACCATCACATCGCCGATAGTGTTCATTACTTTTATGAGGTTTCGTAGCCCGGGTGCGCTGATGCCATCGTCGTTGGTAACCAGAATAAGTGGTTTTTTCATGAGTGTTAATTGAACGTTAAAAATACACAATGACAACGTCTTTTTGGTTTATTTTGCCTCGATAATGGTCTTGTTAACCAAAAGTTAATAAAAAACCTTACATTTAACCTTGCTTCCAAACCCTGATATGAGAAAGAAGATTTTTATTCCCCTGTTTTTTGCTGCCCTTGCGCTAGTGGCATGGACACGCTTGAGTGCCCCCGAACAACATTCCTTTGCTGACGATACCACAAAAGACAAACTCCTGATGGAGTTGATAACCTATTTTATGCAGCGTGGTCATTTTTCCCCTAAAATCATCAATAACGACCTTTCAGAGGAGTTGTACAACACTTTTTTGGAAATGTTGGATGGGCAAAAACGCTTTTTTTTAAAGAAGGATATTGCTCAATTTGAACGCTACAAATATGCCCTCGATGACGAGTTTAGAAACCTAAACACTACGTTTTTTGATTTGGTATACGAACGTTACGTTCAGCGTAAAGAAGAGGCCAAATTGCTTTATGAAGCTATGTTAGCTGAACCTTTTGACTTTACAAAAGACGAAGAAATTAATGTGGATTACGAGAGTCAATCCTATCCGAGTTCGCTGCGTCAGCGTTCTGAAAAATGGCGTAAGCAGTTAAAGTTTTCAACCCTTAATATTGTAGCCGGTAAACTTGAAGAAGAAGAAAAAAGAGCCGAAAAAGATGTTGCATACACCCCCAAAACTTTTGAGGAGTTAGAGGTGGAAGCCCGTGATATTACAAAAGAAAACTTAGCGAACTATTTTTCGTTAATGGACGATGTGCGCAAAGAAGATTGGTTTGGCAGCTACCTCAATGCGTTTGTGGCGCAATTTGACCCACACTCTGTGTATTTTGCCCCGGTAGATAAAGATAGGTTTGACGCTTCCATGTCTGGAAAATATCAGGGAATTGGCGCACGCCTTACCAAGCGTAACCAAGCCATTAAAATTGTGGAAGTTATTTCGGGGGGTCCAGTATGGCGCGACCAGTTGGTTGAGGTTGGCGATCAAATTATGATGGTGCGTCAAGAAGAAGGCGACCCCGTAGACGTGCAGTCCATGCGCTTGGACGATGCTATTGAACTTATTAAAGGAAAAAAAGGAACAACCGTTTACCTTACCATCAAAAAGGTTGATGGAACTGTTGAAGAAGTAGCTATCGTACGCGACACAGTGGTTTTGGAAGAATCGTATTTAAAATCAACACTCATAAACAAAGGAGGGCGTTCTTTTGGGCTTATTCATTTGCCCAAATTTTATGTCGATTTTAAAGATTATAAAGAAAAGAATGCTGCTAAAGACATGCAACAAGAAATTATTCGACTAAAGGCGCAAGGCGTTCAAGGCTTGGTGATTGACCTTAGAAATAACGGTGGAGGCTCGTTGCAAACCGTAGTAGATATGGCAGGCTTTTTTATTGACGAAGGACCTGTGGTGCAAGTTAAATCTACCGCCGAAAAAAGTAAGGTGTTAAAAGACCGCGACGGCAAAACCCTATGGGATGGGCCTCTTGTTATTTTGGTTAACGAACTTTCGGCTTCGGCATCCGAAATTTTGGCCGCTGCTATGCAAGATTATGAGCGTGCCGTGGTGTTGGGGAGTAAACAAACTTTTGGTAAGGGTACCGTTCAAAACGTATTGGAACTCAACCGATTTGTTTCTAAAAGCACCTATGGTGATTTGGGAGCATTGAAATACACCACCGAAAAGTTTTATCGAATAACCGGAAAATCTACGCAGTTGGAGGGGGTGAAAAGCGATGTGGTAGCGCCTGATCAATACGCTTATGTAGATATAGGTGAGAAAGACGAAGACAACCCACTAGTATGGGATCAAATTGCTTCGGCTTCGTTTTCCAAGTGGAACGGCTATGAGAATTACCAAGCTACGATTGATAAAAGCAGCACTCGTATTGCCAACAACACTCTGTTTCAGCTTATTGACAAAAACGCCAAGTGGATTCGTGCGCAACAAGATAAAAACGACTTTTCTTTGAATTATAAGACCTACACGGCTACCGTTGACAAAGACGAAGCACAGGCTAAACAATTTGAAGTGTTAGATGAGTACACCAACACGCTTTCGTTTACTTCCCTACCATATGAGCATAAGAAAATGAAAACAGATACTATCTTGGCGGAAAAACGCAAGCGTTGGAAAAAAGCTTTAGCGAAAGATATGTATTTGGAAGAGGCGGTTCATATTTTGGAAGATTTGAAACTTAATTTTATCTCTTCAAAACCTCTTGCTTCTGCGTCAAACTAGGCTGGTACGCTGGTAAGCGATACGCAAATAAATTCCCAAAAATATACTAAACGCCAACAGGCTGGAACCTCCGTAGCTCATCAGCGGGAGCGGGATGCCAACGGTGGGAACAAGACCAACTACCATACCCAAATTTATAGCTACGTGGACGAATACCGTGCAGGCAAACCCTAAACAAAATACCCTTGAAAAGGTTGTTTTTTGTTTGTACGCTACACGGATAATCCTAAAAATAAGGATTACAAAAAGGGCTAAGACAAAAGTAGTTCCCAAAAATCCCCATTCTTCGCCAACAGTGGTAAAGATGTAATCGGTTTGTTGTTCGGGAACAAACCCCCCTTTGGTTTGGGTTCCTTCTAAATACCCTTTGCCAGAAAAACGCCCTGAGCCTATGGCAATTTGAGATTGATTGATATTGTAGCCAATACCTTGCGTATCCACTTCTTTGCCCAACAGAATATTAAATCTGTCGCGGTGGCGTTGTTCAAAGACATTTTCAAAAATATAGGAAACCGAATAGCTAAATCCGCTAAAGAGAAGGACAACTATCAAAGTCGGGAATATCATTTTTTTTCGCTTTCGCTTTTTCAATAACACCAAATACAATAGTGCTAAAAACCCCAGTCCAAATAGCATCCAAAAAATTCCGACAACTAAGGTCAAAACAAACAAAAAGATTACACAAAAGAGTGCTATAAAAAAGAATGCGGGTAAGCCCTCGGCGTGTAGCACCAAAAAAAACCCGAGTAATACCAATGCTGTTCCAGCATCGGGTTGCAGCAACGTTAATAAGGCAGGAATACCCATGATAACAAAAGCACTCATGTAGTCTTTTGTGTTATCTATTCGTGTGTTAAAATCGCCTAAGTGTTTTGCTAGTGCCAACGCAACAGCCACCTTGGCAAATTCAGAAGGCTGTAAACTAAAGCCTCCAATGCTATACCAGGAACGCGCTCCTGAAACCTCGGTGCCAAAGCCCCAAAGCCCCAAGAGGCCAAAAAGGGAAAGCAAGTAAATGAGGCTAGCATAGCGTTCAAAAAACCTGGTGTCAATAAGCTGTATGATGGCAATAAGCAGTAGCCCAATGCCAAATGAAATGAGTTGTTTTTCCATAAAATTTATGGCGACAGCGTTATCATCCGCATTGTAAAGCGCAGAGTATATGTTTGCCAAACCAAATCCCACTAATGCCGCAAAAAGCAACACGCTAATCCAGTCGAAACGTGCGAGTTTATTCATTTATGGCAAAAGGTTTATTGCTGGTTACTTTGGCATATTCGGCTTCCAAACTTCCTTCTAGCATGCGTTTTTCTAACCATTTACGTCTTGGGCTAACGGATCCCTTCAGGTATTTTTCGATTACCAAACTTGCAATGGGTGCAGCCCAGCGTCCGCCCCAATACCCATTTTCAACAATTACTGCTAACGCAATTTGTGGATTTTCTTTTGGAGCAAAAGCAATAAACATAGAGTGGTCTGTAAGTTGGGTTCTAACGCCATTAATTTTGGTAAAGTTTTCAATGGTTCCTGTTTTTCCACAAACTTCAATTCCAGGAATGGCAGCAATTCGAGCTGTTCCTTTTTTCACCACATTTGCCATGCCTTCAATAACAGGGTCGTAATGTTCTTTTGAAATGGAGGTAAATCGCTTTGTCCTGAATTGGGGGTCGATAAAGTCGCCTTGAATCCCTTTTACAAAGTGGGGGGTATAGAAAAATCCACGGTTGGCAATGGTAGCTGCGACATTAGCCAATTGAATTGGAGTCATGAGAATTTCCCCTTGCCCAATGCTATTTGAGACAGTAGTAGCGCCACGCCAACGTTGATTGGGATACCATAAATTGTAAAAATTTGCATCTGGCACATACCCCGACTGTCCCACGGGGTGGTCGTAGCCTAGATAATTTCCTAGACCAAAACTATTCAGATGATCATGCCAGGTATTCATTCCCGCTTTTGCATCATCATCTTTATCAATGATTCGCCTGTATACATTTGAAAAATAGGTATTACAGGAATTGTGAATACCTCGGTTTAGGTTATTGATTGAACCCGAGGTACACTTGCACGCCATGAACTGGTTTCGCGCATAGAAGTGTCCGCTATAGCATGTGAATGTAGTGTTAGGGGTGATGACGCCTTCTTGAAGTGCAACTAGGGCATTGAGTACTTTAAAAGGAGAGCCTGGCGCATATTGCCCCTGCAAAGAGCGGTCAAATAAAAAACGATTCAGGGTGTCTTGTTTAAGCTTACGAAAATGTTCGGAACGTTCTCTGCCTACAAGTAAATTTGGCGCATAAGTAGGGGTACTCACGCTCATTAAAATTTCGCCTGTACTGGGTTCTATGGCAATAATACCCCCACGTTTATTTGCCAATAATTGTGTGCCGTATGCTTGTAAATCAATGTCTATCGACAATGTAATGTCTTGTGCTGGGGTGGGTAAGGTGTCAAAAACACCTTCTTTGTACGCGCCGATTATACGATTAAATTTATCGCGCTGTAAATAGATTACCCCTTTTTTTCCACTGAGGACTTTTTCATATGTTTTTTCAATGCCTTGTCTGCCAATAAGTTCTCCGCGTTTATAATATGGATTGGTTTCCATGTCAAAGTAATTCACCTCGCTGATATACCCCAATATGTTTGAAGCAACATCGGTTTGGTATGCCCGAACAGATTTACGCTCGATATAAAACCCCGGAAACTTCCACATTTTTTCTTGCAAGGTGGCGTAGTCTTGTTTTGAAATCTGTCCCATTACCACCGAAGGTGCTCGTAGCGAATACCGCTTAGCCTTACTAAGCCTTTCCTTAAGTTCTGTTGTAGTAATACGAAGCATATCACAGAGGTCTATGGTGTCAAAGGGTTTTATATTTTTTGGCACTACCATAAGGTCATACATGGGTTGATTGGAAACCACTAGCTTTCCTTTTCGATCAAACATATAGCCTCGTTCAGGATATACATATTGTTTTAAAACAGAGTTTCTTAGTGATAAATCGCTATACTCCTGGGACAGTATTTGTAATGAGAACAAGCGTAAAAAGATGACCACGACAAAACCCCCAACAAGAATTGGAAAAAAGCGTGTTCTCATTTTTTTGGGATTTGTGTTAGCAATAAAAGTAGCGCAACAGCGACAAAGGTAAGCAGGCTATTGACGCCCCATGTGGTTAGAAACCACCCGATGCTATCCCAATCAAAAACGACAAATACCAACATAAAAAAGTGGTGTAGTAGAATAACCAACAGGGTATAGCGGAATAAACTAATGGAAGATTCATTTTTTAGTTTTAACTCTTTGGGATCGACAGTGTCTTTGTAAGTTGCCCGAATGCACATTGGACGTAAGTAGCCTACGACCAATGATGCCAAAGCGTGTATGCCCCCGGAAAGAAAAATAAAATCAATACACAGCCCAATGAAGAATCCAACAAGCAGTACTATCCAGGTTTCCCAATTGTTAGGTAGTAAAATAAGTATGATTACGTAGATAAAAGGGGCGTACGGAATGCCCAATAAAATAGGGTCAAACAAAAATGCCTGAATAAAGACCACTACCAAAAACCATAATATGCCAGTGCCAATATTATTCATCGTTGTTGGAATTTATCATTTCTTTAAGTGCTTCTGCTTGTGGAAAATCAACAACATATACATTGCTCAGACGTGTCAAATCTTCAAATAGTGAAACTGTAAGCGTGTAATAATTATCATTGAGTGGCACAACAACATCCTGAATAACGCCAATTTCAATACCTGCAGGAAAAATCGCTGACATGCCACCCGTGGTAAGGGTGTCGCCAACTTCGACATTGGCGGCTAAAGGCACATCAGATAATTTCATGGTATTTGTGGCAACGCCGTCCCAGTACAAGCTCCCAAAATGATTGCTTTTTTTGAGTTTGGCATTCACACGCAACGATTTGTTTAGGAGTGAAATTACCCCACTGGTTTTGGTGTTTGTGGCGTAAACAACGCCTACAATACCTTTGGCAGTAATCACGCCCATTTCTTTTTTTACTCCCTTTTCAGCTCCGGCATTTAGTGTGATGTAATTGTGATTTTGTTTAATGCTGTTGTGAATTACTTGTGTCGGTATAACCAAAAAGGGGAGGGAGTCGAGTAAAACGTGCTGATTTTTTTGATGTATTAGTTGCGTAAGTAGGTATTGATTTTCTGCTATGAGTTGTTGGTTTTGTATATTTCTTTTGAGGTATGATGTCAATTGATGTCGTGCATTAAAAAATGGCGCAGCAATATTGTTCGAGAAGGTTAGCAGTTTGTTTCGCTGATAGCTTTGGTTATTGGCAATCAGCAGTAAGGCAATAGCAAACAAAAGTAAAAACAGCAAAAGCGTTCCGTTGCGCAATATGCTGTTCAGTAATTTTTGCATGAGCTTACTACTTTACCAGAACTGTTTTGTAGCGTTCTAGGTTTTTAAGCACAGTTCCGGTGCCCCGTACTACAGCTCTGAGTGGATCTTCAGCGATAAATATGGGCAGTTCCGTTTTTTGTGACAAACGCTTATCCAACCCACGAAGCATAGATCCTCCTCCAGCTAAATAGACACCAGTGTTGTAAATATCTGCAGCAAGTTCGGGAGGTGTTTGCGAAAGTGTTTCCATAACCGAGTCCTCGATGCGAATGATGGACTTGTCAAGTGCCTTGTAGATTTCTCTGTAAGAAATCATGATTTCTTTGGGTTTACCCGTAAGCAAATCACGTCCTTGAACCGACATATCTTCAGGTGGGTTTTCCAATTCTTCTGAGGCAGAACCAATAGAAATTTTAATTCGCTCTGCGGTACGTTCACCAATTAGCAAATTGTGCTGCGTACGCATATAGTAAACGATGTCGTTGGTAAATACATCCCCGGCTATTTTTACCGATTTATCGCAGACAATTCCAGACAGTGCTATGACTGCAATTTCGGTAGTTCCGCCCCCAATATCCACAATCATGTTCCCTTTGGGTTGCATAATATCAACACCAATACCAATGGCAGCAGCCATGGGCTCGTGTATCAAATACACCTCTTTTCCGTTTACGCGTTCTGCAGATTCGCGCACCGCACGCATTTCCACTTCTGTAATTCCCGAAGGAATACAAATCACCATACGAAGCGAGGGGGTGAAAAAACGTTTTTTGAGCGATGGAATGTTCTTGATGAACATGCTAATCATTTGTTCTGAGGCGTTAAAATCCGCAATCACACCATCTTTTAACGGACGAATGGTTTTAATATTCTCATGGGTTTTTCCCTGCATCTGATTGGCTTCCTGACCTACAGCTATAATTTTGTTGCTAACTCTGTCTATAGCCACAATAGAGGGACTGTCTACCACAACTTTATCGTTGTGAATAATGAGTGTGTTTGCGGTACCTAAGTCAATCGCAATTTCTTCAGTCAAAAAATCAAAAAATCCCATGGGAGCAGTTATTGGTATGTAATATTACGAATTAATGTTTAAAATGCCGCACCCCTGTCATTACCATCGCCATATTATTTTCATTGCAATAGTCAATACTGAGTTGGTCTTTGATGGATCCTCCAGGTTGAATAACCGCAGAAATTCCGGCTTTATGGGCAATTTCAACACAATCAGGGAACGGGAAAAAAGCATCGCTTGCCATGACAGCTCCGTTTAAATCAAATTTAAAATGTGCTGCTTTTTCAATCGCCTGCTTTAAGGCATCAACACGTGAGGTTTGCCCTGTCCCTGACGAAATCAGCTGTCCGTTTTTTGCCAAAACAATGGTGTTTGATTTGGTGTTTTTACAAATTTTTGAAGCAAACAATAAATCGTTTTCCTCTTGTGGTGTAACTTTTCTGTCGGTTGCTGCAGTCAGTATTTCTGCGCTATCCGTTACGGCATCACGGTCTTGTACCAAGTGCCCATTTAGACATGAGCGCACCAAAGTTTTTGGTTTTGGATACTGCTTCAGTTGCAACAAAATTCGATTCTTTTTCTGCTTTAGCAGTTCTAGGGCATCCGCATCAACATTTGGTGCGATTACCACTTCGCAAAATAACGTGTGAATTTGTTCGGCAGTTGCCAAATCAATAGTGGTGTTGGCAATAAGTACACCCCCAAATGCAGAAACGGGGTCGCCCGCTAAGGCATCCGCATAGGCTTCTGCAAGCGTATTCCGTGTTGCCAATCCGCAGGCGTTGTTATGTTTTAGAATGGCAAAAGTTGGTGCTTCCTGTTCAAATTCTGCCATGAGTTGCACGGCAGCATCAATGTCCAAAAGGTTGTTGTATGAAAGTTCCTTGCCATGGTGTTTGGTAAACACTTCGTCAAAATCGCCATAGAAGTGTCCTTTTTGATGTGGATTTTCTCCATAACGAAGAGTTGTGCCACTGCTATAGCTGATTTTCAGTGCGTCTTTGTCAGCATTGAAAAACGAAAAAATCTGGGTGTCGTAATGTGAAGAAACATGAAAAGCGTTTGTGGCAAATTTCTTTCGGTCTGCCAACGAAGTACTTCCCTTTTTTTCATTGAGAAGTGACAGCAAATCGGCATAGTCATTTACTGAAGAAACGCACAATACATCACGGTAGTTTTTCGCTGCGGCACGAATAAGTGAAATCCCACCAATATCAATTTTTTCGATAATATCCGCTTCGCTAGCTCCAGATTTTACGGTGTCTTCAAAAGGGTATAAATCCACCAAAACAATGTCCAGATGCGGAATCTCGTAGGTTTCCAATTCTTTTTGGTCGTTTTCGTTTTCACGACGATTCAAAATCCCGCCAAATACTTTGGGGTGTAATGTTTTTACCCGTCCGCCCAAAATAGAGGGGTAAGAAGTCAAATCTTCAACATGCTCAACAGGGACATTCAATTCTTCGATAAATGCAGCCGTACCCCCAGTAGAATAGAGCGTAATGCCCAGTTCGTGCATTTTTTTGACAATGGGGGCTAGCCCTTCTTTACTAAATACGGAAATCAGGGCTGATTTTGCTTGAATAGCGTCTTGCATGTAGAAAAAATTAGAAAGCACAAAAGTAGGGATTTTATCCCACTAAAATGGCGCATTGGTGCGCAATAAAAAGACAGCAACTAGTGCATTAACGGCTTCCAAAAATTGCACGTCTTTTGACCCAAATGCCTTTGGTGTGTTGGAGTCAATATCGATTTGCCCTACGTTTTCGCCTTCCATAAAAAGGGGAACAACAATTTCAGATTTTACATCTATACTGCAAGCAATATAGTTGTCTTGAGCAGACACATCGTCCACAACAAAATTTTGGTTGCTCAATGCCACTTGTCCGCAAATGCCTTTTCCAAATGGAATTACGGTGTGGTCGGTGGATTTTCCTGCAAATGCTTTAAGGTGCAGTTCCTTTTTTTCGGGATGATGAAAATAAAATCCGACCCAATCGTAGCGGGGTAGCTTTTGCTGTATTTCAGCGCAAATAAAATCTAGTCCTTTCTGAACAGTTGGATTTTTTTCAAGGTGCGCTTCGATAGTTTTAAGTAGTGATGAATACATAAAAAAACTGCCCCATAACGGGGCAGCAATTTAAGTGTTTTTTACATCATGCCGGGCATGCCTCCGCCCATTGGCATCGCAGGTGGATTATCTTCCTTGATATCCACTAGTGCACACTCAGTAGTGAGAATCATCCCTGCAACAGACGCAGCGTTTTCAAGCGCAATACGTGTTACTTTCTTTGGATCAATGATTCCTTTTTCTTGCATGTTGCCATAGGTGTCCGTTTTGGCATCGTATCCAAAGTTTTCGGCTCCTTCGATAACTTTTGCTACCACAACTGATCCTTCACCGCCAGCATTAGCAACGATAGTGCGAAGTGGCGCTTCAACAGCACGAGATACAATTTGAATACCGGTTTGCTCGTCTGCATTGTCGGTTTTGAGTTTTGCCAAACTTGGCAATGCCTGTAGTAGCGCAACACCACCACCCGAAACAATACCTTCTTCAACAGCGGCACGGGTTGCGTGTAAGGCATCGTCAACGCGGTCTTTCTTTTCTTTCATCTCTACTTCTGAAGCAGCACCTACATACAATACGGCAACACCACCCGAAAGCTTTGCTAAGCGCTCTTGTAGCTTTTCTTTATCGTAGTCTGAAGTAGACGCTTCAATTTGAGATTTGATTTGATTTACTCTCGCCTTGATATCCTCAGGATTTCCAGCACCATTTACAACAGTAGTATTGTCTTTATCAATGGTTACTTTTTCGGCAGTACCCAACATATCAATAGTCGCATTTTCGAGCGTAAATCCACGATCTTCTGAAATTACAGTTCCCCCAGTAAGGACAGCAATATCCTCAAGCATGGCTTTTCTGCGATCGCCAAAACCAGGTGCTTTTACCGCAGCAATTTTAAGCGACCCCCGAAGTTTGTTTACCACTAAGGTGGCAAGGGCTTCGCCGTCTACGTCTTCTGCAATTACCACAAGTGGCTTTCCACTTTGCGCCACAGGCTCAAGTACCGGTAGCAAATCTTTCATGGTAGAAATTTTCTTGTCGTACAGCAAGATGTATGGCACCTCCATATCCGCTTCCATTTTGTCTGAATTGGTCACAAAATAAGGTGAAATATACCCGCGGTCAAATTGCATCCCTTCTACAATGTCAACTGTAGTGTCGGTTCCTTTGGCTTCTTCAACAGTGATAACACCTTCTTTTCCTACTTTTTCAAAAGCAGCGGTGATAAGTTCGCCAATAGCCTCATCGTTATTAGCAGAAATTGATGCTACTTGCTTAATTTTTTCAGAAGAATTACCTACCTCAACGGCTTGCTCGTTTAGGTTTGCTACAATAGCCTCAACAGCTTTGTCGATACCACGTTTCAAATCCATGGGGTTAGCCCCAGCAGCAACGTTTTTGAGCCCTTCCTTAACAATAGCTTGCGCCAAAATGGTAGCAGTTGTAGTTCCATCACCCGCAAGGTCGTTGGTTTTAGAGGCAACCTCTTTCACCATTTGTGCGCCCATGTTTTCAAGGGCATCTTCTAGTTCTACTTCTTTAGCAACACTCACACCATCTTTGGTTACTTGTGGTCCGCCAAACGATTTTCCAATAATAACGTTACGTCCTTTAGGTCCAAGGGTAACTTTAACTGCATCTGCAAGTGCATCTACACCGCGCTTTAGTCCGTCGCGTGCATCTATATCAAATTGTATTTTTTTAGCCATGATTTAAATTTATTAGGAAACAATTGCTAGAATATCGCTTTCGCGCATGATAAGGTAATCTCCGCCGTCGAGTTTAAGTTCAGTACCGGCATATTTACCATACAAAACAGTATCGCCCACTTGAACAGTGATGGCATCGTCTTTTGTTCCGGGTCCTGTAGCAACTACAGTTCCTTTTTGTGGTTTTTCTTTAGCTGTGTCGGGGATAATAATTCCCGATGCTGTTGTGGTTTCTGCCGCTAGTGGCTCAATTACCACACGGTCAGCCAAGGGTTTGATATTGATCGTACTCATGTGTTAAATATATTTTTTTAAAAAATTACTTAGCATCAATTGTGCCAAGGCATATTTTATATGCTAGATGATAAAAATGCTGACAGGATGACATCCGGAATTTAGTTTCCGCCGTCAGTTTCAGGTACTTCGGGAAGTTGCTCAGGAATTTCTTCAGGTATTGCTTCTGGGATTACCTCCTCTATGGAATTTTCGTCCACAAGTGTAGATTCGCTACCTTGTGTTGGAAGACTTATCATAGAATTCGAAATTAAGATGAGAACCAGTAGTAGTGTTGCCAAAACCCATGTGCTTCGGTCTAAGAAATCGGTTGTTTTTTGTACCCCACCAAGTTGTTGAGAGCTGCCGCCAAACGATGAAGATAGTCCGCCTCCTTTTGGATTTTGCACCATTACTACCAAAATAAGTAAGAAGCAAACGATTACTGTTAGCCCTAGAAAAATGGAAAATGTACTCATGTTAATTCTCGTTTTGTGCGTTCGTTATTTTTCGAATTTGGTCAGCAAAGAAACCACTTTTTTCCGGATATTTCAAAGCGAGTATTTCGTAGGCGTTTTTCGCCTTTTTTAGTTTCCCTTGCTTTACGTAAATCTCGGCTAATGTTTCGGTCATTAGTGCCTGTTCGTCAAATTGCTGTTTGCGGGTTAAATCTTCGTGTTTTGTTGCAGATTTGTCAACCACAATTTTTGGCGCATTGGCAATAAACTTATCAATAAGCCTACTTTCTTCGTTTTGTTGAGGAACGGTTTCGTTTAATTCATGTAACCACTCTACAAATGAGCGCACCTCATTAGCTGAATTTTGTTCGGTAGTAAATGAAATAAAATCTTCAGTTGTAGCAGGATTTGCAATTAGATGCAACCTGTTTTTCGTGTGTAGTGAACAAGTTTGAAGTAACGATGTTTCTTCCAACAAGGCATTTTCGTTTGCAATTTTCCACTCCAAGTGATGCAACGCCTGAAAATAGGGGTATTGCCGCACCAAAGTATCCAAATGTTCGAGGGTGCTTTGAGGGTCGGATTGCCCTTTTTCACGAAGTTTCGTCAGGTATGTTCGCTGATGACTTACCATTTGGCTAAGGATTCATTAAAAATATCCTGAGTAATGCGCTCAAATAGTATTTCATGGGCTTCGGCTTGAATGGATTGAAGTTGCACTATCGCATCAAAATCATAGAAGAAACTAAAGCGTTTTTCAAAATCGTCTTCATCGTCTAGGGTGTTGAAAAACCGCACATTAACCGCCATGGTAAGGCGGTTTTGTGCTGCGGTTTGTTGCGCAGTTGCCGTCATGGGAGTAACGCGATACTCAATGATTTCACCTTCGTAAATTAAATGTCCGTTGACAGTGGTGATCTCCAAATTGGTTTGATTGAGCAACATTTCTTGTACGGCATTCGTAAAGTCTCGGTCTAATCCAGGCTCAAAAACAGAACCGACTTCATTGGCGGCATTATTCACAAAAAAGTTCACCTGTACCGTTTCTGCACCTTCGGGAATAGAAGCTCCCGTAAAAGAATAATACTTACAGCTTGTAAGCACCAGAAACAATAAGAAAACAACTTTTTTCACGCTATAAATCTAAGTCAAATTGCTTGATTTTTCGATACAATGTTCGTTCCGAAATGCCAAGTTCTGCTGCTGCGGCTTTTCTCCTACCTTTATTCCTTTCCAATGCCTTAACAATAAGCTCCAACTCCTTGTCTAGTAACGATAGGGTTTCGGCTTCTTCCACCTCTTCCGCATAGTCAAACCTGTCGTTGTAGGGTTCATGTTCCTCAATGGCAGGAGTTGCAGACTGAAGTTGGAGGTGTTCTTCAGGCTCATCTTGTTCTCCATAAATCTTTTGAATCAACCCTTCGTGTTGCACTTTGGTTTGATCCATATTAGAAGAATTCATGAGTTCATGTGTGAGTTTTTTGAGATCATTGAGGTCAGCTTTCATATCAAACAAGACCTTGTATAAAATCTCTCTTTCTGAAGCAAAATCACCACCTTGTTGTTTTGCGTCTATCACTGCCGGTAGATTGGCTTTTGTTGCTGGTAAATATTGTCTTAGTATATCCGATGTAATGTTGCGTTCTTGCTCCAAGACAGAAAGTTGTTCGGCGATATTGCGAAGTTGACGGATATTACCTGCCCATTGTTGCTGCTCCAATACCATTTGTGCTTTTTCATCAAGACGGACCGTCGGCATACGGTATTTTTGCGCAAAGTCTGCAGCAAACTTTCGAAACAATAAATGGATGTCGTTTTTTCGTGCCCGCAGTGGCGGCAGATTGATTTCTACGGTGCTCAATCGGTAGTACAAATCTTCTCTGAATTTGCCTTTTTGAATTGCCTCCATCATTTTAACGTTTGTGGCAGCTACTACACGCACATCTGTTTTTTGCACTTTAGAAGACCCTACTTTTAAAAACTCTCCGTTTTCCAAAACACGCAACAGGCGTACTTGTGTGGAAAGGGGTAATTCGCCCACTTCATCCAAAAAAATAGTACCTCCATGCGCGACCTCAAAATATCCACTTCGGGTTTGGGTTGCCCCAGTAAAGGCGCCTTTTTCGTGTCCAAAAAGTTCCGAGTCAATTGTGCCCTCAGGAATGGCACCACAGTTTACGGCTATGAATTTGCCGTGTTTGCGGTTTGATAATTGGTGAATGATACGCGGAAAGACCTCTTTCCCAACTCCTGACTCTCCCGTAACCAAAACAGAAATTTCGGTAGGCGCTACACGAAGTGCTTTGCCTATTGCAAAATTGAGTTGTGCGTCATTTCCAATGATGCCAAACCGTTGTTTGATATTTTGAACATTATCCATGATGATAGCTTTGTGTTGGACCAAAATCAAGGGCAGTTCCGAGTAAGGTTGCCGAAGTGCAGGAGTCAATTTTCACATTCACAAAATCGCCCACTTGATAGTGCTCTTTGGGAAAAACGACTACTGTGTTTTGTTGGGCACGACCACTCCAATGTGCGTCCGATTTTTTCGATGCTTTCTCAACAAGCACCTCAACGGTTTTGCCAACAAACTGCGCGTTTCTGTACCGTCCGTGTTCTTGTTGAAGTGCAACAATTTCTTGAAGCCTTCTTTTCTTAACTTCCTCTGGAATATTGTCTTCTAGTTTCTTGGCAGCGGGTGTTCCAGGGCGCTCAGAGTACATAAACATAAATCCGAAATCGTACTTCACATATTCCATAAGACTTAATGTGTCTTGATGGTCTGCTTCGGTTTCGTTTGGAAATCCGGCTATCATATCTTGCGAAATACCGCAGTCGGGAATAATTCGGCGAATGTCATCTATAAGTTCCATGTATTCTTGACGGGAGTGTTGTCGGTTCATGGCATTGAGCACGGCATCGCTACCCGATTGAACAGGTAAATGGATGTAGTTGCAAATGTTTGGATGTTTTGCCATGATGTGCAACACCGCACGTGTCATGTCTTGTGGGTTTGAGGTAGAAAAACGAATTCGAATTCCGGGGTGTGCTGTAGCAACCAAATCGAGTAATTGATGAAAATGAACCGCTGTTTTTTGTTGCAAATCACTTGCTTTGGCAAAATCTTTTTTAGGTCCGCCTCCGTACCATAAATAGCTATCCACATTTTGCCCTAAGAGCGTAACTTCTTTAAATCCTGATTGGGCAAGGGTATCAATTTCTGCTAAAATACTTTTAGGATCACGGCTTCGTTCACGTCCTCTGGTAAATGGCACTACGCAAAACGTACACATATTGTCGCAACCACGGGTGATAGATACAAATGCGGTAACCCCGTTAGATTGCAGCCGTACAGGTTGCACATCGCCATAGGTTTCCTCTTTAGAGAGGATAACGTTGATGGCGTCTCTGCCGGCTTCCACTTCGGCAACAAGGTTTGGAAGATCTTTATAGGCATCGGGTCCAACGACTAAATCCACGATTTTTTCTTCTTCCAAAAATGCACTTTTGAGCCGTTCTGCCATACAGCCAAGCACTCCAACTTTAACATTTGGTTTTGTCTTTTTTATCCCTTGAAAGGCTTCGAGTCGATTGCGAACAGTTTGTTCGGCTTTTTCACGAATAGAACAGGTATTTACCAAAATCAGATCCGCCTCGTTGAGTTGGGAGGTGGTTTCATAGCCTGCATCACCCAAGATTGAGGCTACAATTTCGCTATCAGAAAAATTCATTTGACAGCCATATGACTCGATAAACATTTTCTTTCCCGAAGATGTGGCTGTAGTATTCAGCTCAAGCACCTCACCGTTATAGGCGTTGGGGTTTTTACTATCAACCGGATTGGAATGACGCATCAATGCAATTTTTTTAGTGCGTACAAAATTACAAAAATCAGGACAAAATGTCATGTTGTTATTGCTTTTATTGATTGAGTCCAACCCAACTTGTGTAAGCACATGGAATATAAATACGGTTTTACTCAACCAAAAGGAGACCTTTATTTTTTGTGAAGGTTAATACAATTATAAAGTATAGTAAATAATTATATTTAGTTTTGTGCTCATGCAACAAGATTTGGCAATAGTTATACCCTGCTACAATGAAGCCAATAGACTGCCTATCTCACAATTTGAGCATTTTCTTCCCCTGAACCCCAAAGTCACCATTTTTTTTGTCAATGATGGCTCTCAAGACAATACAGTTGAGGTTTTGGGTACGCTTAAAAATCAGTTTTCCAGTCAAATAGAAATTTACAGCCTCCCCAAAAACCAAGGCAAGGCCAATACTGTTTTGCAAGGGATTACCAAAGTTCTGAAAGCCTCTCGCTTCAAAAAAGTTGCCTACCTAGATGCCGACTTAGCCACATCATTGGAGGAGTGTCTTCGTCTGTCGTTATGTGTGGATGAAAAAATAGTGATGGCCTTTGGATCAAGAATTTTAAAACTTGACAACCAAATTGAAAGAAAATGGTATCGTTTTATTCTGGGTAGGTTGGTAGCATCAGCCATTTCTAAAACACTAAAACTTAGCATTTACGATTCCCAATGTGGATGTAAGATTTTTGAGATTCATACTGCTGAAAAAGTTTTCGATCAGCCCTTTATTTCAAAATGGCTTTTTGATGTAGAAATATTCCATAGAATGATCGGGGTTTTTGGACGAGATCAGATTCATAATCATCTTTTGGAAGTGCCACTAAAAGTTTGGATTGACGCCAGCGATTCAAGAGTTAGTCCTCTTTATTTTTTTAAACTCTGGTGGGATTTGTTTAAAATTTCTAAAAAATATCACAGTTGAGTATGAGAGAAAAAATCATCAGGGATATAAAAACGCCCTACGGACTTATTTTTTTGCTATTGGCAGGCATACGATTGTTTTTCAATGCCGTGATTCCATTAACAGACAAAACCGAAGCCCGTTATGGCGAGATTGCCCGTTTGATGTCAGAAACTGGCAATTGGATTGTTCCGCAAATTGATTACGGAGTTCCTTTTTGGGCCAAACCCCCATTGTCCGCTTGGCTTTCTGCAGGAGCGGTAAACCTCTTTGGTGACAGTGAATTTGCCTTGAGATTACCCTATTGGATTGTAGCGGTCTTAATAGCCCTTCTACTTTCTTATTACGGTCATCAGAAAAAAATAAATGTATTTATCCCAGGTATCATTCTCTTTACGCTTCCTGAATTTTTTCTTCATGCTGGAGTACTCTCTACCGATATGATGCTTTCATTTTCCATTGCGCTCACTCTTTTGGGCTTTTGGGAATTTATCCACGCAGACAAGCCCCGTGTCTTCGGTTTACTTTTCTTTGTCGGGATTGGTTTGGGGTTACTAGCCAAAGGTCCAATTGTGGGTGTGCTGAGTATTCCTCCACTTTTTATTTGGTGTATGTGGCATAAAAAATATCTAAAAAAAATAGTGCAATTGCCTTGGCTTGTAGGTATTTTTATTTGTCTTTTAATTGCGCTGCCTTGGTACTTTCTAATGGAGATCAATTCTCCAGGTTTTTTTGACTATTTTGTTGTGGGAGAGCACTTTTTAAGATTTATTGATTCTTCTTGGTCTGGCGACAAATATGGATTTCCAAAACAACAGCCTTTGGGAATTATTTGGGCATTTCTTTTGGCAGGTGCTTTGCCATGGTCTTTTGTGTTGTTGGCTTCAATAAAAAAAGGATTTAAAAAGATTTCGACCGACCCTTGGCAACATTTTCTTTGGCTGTGGATTTTGTGGACGCCTTTTTTCTTTACATTCTCCAAAAGCTTAATCCATACCTATACCATGCCTGTCATGATTCCCATCACACTGTTGATTGCCCATCATTGGCCGAATATTAAGAGAAAAAAAACGATCCTTTACGTTGCTGTAGGACTTCCCGTTTTAATGTTTGGAAGTTACTTTTTTAAACCTATTCAACAGTTGATTTCCACCAGTACAGACAAAGAATTGGTACTTCACCCCGATGTGGATATATCTCAACTATACGCTTTAGAATCAAAGTCTTATTCCAGTCAGTTTTATTCTAAAGGCAAAATAAAAGTCATTTCGTCCAACGCATTGGAAAACCTACCAACGCTAACAAGCCCAAGTTTTGTACTTATTAAAAGAGTTGATTTTCAAAAGATGAGTCCTGAAGTGTCGGCAAAATTAATTCCGCTACTTGAACAGCGAAAAGCGGGTGTCTATACCTTTAAATAAGTACATAAACGCAATATAAGGGTGTCATTTATTGGTCTTTCACTTAGTGGAATCCAAAAATTTATTTTTATTACGTGCTTAAAACCAACGCATCAATGAAATTGCAGTTGGGTAACCGTCCTTTTGCTTTTAGTGTGGCAATCTGGGTTTTAAGACCCCGTAGCAATAGGTTCCTAAAATGGCAAATACCAGCACTACCAAAAGCGGAAAATATCCTGCGCCAATGAGCACATAAATAGGGCCTGGGCAAGCACCAGTTAGTGCCCAGCCTAAACCAAAAACAATACCACCAAACAAGGGGGCTTTAACCAATTTTGCCTTTGAGGGAATTTCTATGGGTTCCCCAAAAAAGGAGCGGAGTTTAAAGCGCTTAATGGATTGTGTGATAAGTACACCTAGCGTTACAGCAGACCCGATAATCCCGTACATGTGAAAGGATTTAAACTGAAACATTTCATAAATACGGAACCATGAGGCGGCTTCAGATTTGATCATAGTGATGCCAAAAAGGATTCCGATGCTAAAATAAAGTGCTACTCTTTTCATAATAAATAAGGTAAAATAAAGTGATTCATAAGAAGACCGCCAATAAAAAATCCAATAACGGCAATCAGTGAAGGTAATTGTAAATTACTAAGTCCCGAAATGGCGTGTCCCGAGGTACATCCTCCAGCATAACGGGTTCCAAATCCGATTAAAAAACCACCTAAGGCAAGTAGCGCTAGTGTTTTTGGGTTGGATAATGCATCGTTACTAAAAAATGCATTGGGCATAAAATCTTCTCCTGCACCTTCAACGCCCATGCTGTTAAGTTGGACCACTACATCTTGATGAATTGCCCCGACACCATCACTTGACATATAATTTGCAGCAAAAAAACCACCTGTTGCTGCACCAAGTGCTACCACTAAATTCCAACGGTAGTTTTTCCATTCATAATTGAAAAATGCAGTTTTTTTACCCGCACCAGCCATAGCGCACAGTGTGCGGAGGTTAGATGACATCCCGAAATTCTTTTCGGCGAAAAGTAATAAAAACAATACTACTGCAATTGCTGGACCGCCAATATACCACGGCCATGGTGCTGAAAATAAATCCATATTTTGTTAAAATTTGGTCAAATATACAGACTTAAAATACAATTCATACATGTTATGTAGAGGGATTCTAAGTGCCGTTTTTTGGGTTGTTTTTTGGGAGGGTCAAAAAAAAATTAAACACTATCTCTCTTTCACAAACCATAAATTCTTCTACTTTTGTCCTGAAAATTTTGTCAATGCCCGAGAATTTAGTCATCGTTGAGTCACCCGCAAAAGCCAAAACTATAGAGAAGTTTTTGGGAGAAAAGTTTAAAGTTGTGTCTAGCTATGGACATATTGCGGATCTGCCTACTAAAGATCTTGGGGTGGATGTGTCAGGGGATTTTAGTCCCAATTATATTGTAAGTGGAGACAAGAAAAAAGTTGTTAAAGAACTCAAAACCTTGGCTACAAAAGCTGAAACTGTATGGCTGGCGAGTGATGAAGACCGTGAGGGAGAAGCTATTGCTTGGCATTTGGCTGAACAGTTAGATTTGGATAGAACCAACACCAAACGCATCGTGTTTCATGAGATTACAAAAAATGCCATTCAGCACGCCATAGCACACCCTCGCGCTATAAATCAACATTTGGTAGACGCACAACAAGCACGAAGGGTTTTGGACAGATTGGTAGGCTATGAGCTTTCACCAATTTTGTGGCGCAAAGTCAAAGGTGGGCTTTCTGCCGGACGGGTGCAATCCGTTTCTGTGCGTATTTTGGTAGAGCGCGAACGCGAAATAGAGGATTTTACCCCTGTGGCTATCTACAAAATCCAGGCTATTTTTACGACTAAGGAAGGTAAAAAGGTTAAAGCGACAACCGCAACTACTTTTGAAACATTAGCACAAGCACAAGCGTTTTTGGAGCAAAACATAGATGCGCTTTTTTCAGTGTCGTCTGTTGAGAAAAAGCCAGCAATAAAATCACCAACAGCACCCTTTACAACTTCTACGCTACAACAAGAAGCCTCAAGAAAATTAGGCTTTTCGGTGAGTCGTACCATGTCAAATGCGCAACGTTTATACGAGGCTGGGCATATCACCTATATGCGTACCGATAGTGTTAATCTTTCTAAACAAGCACTTGCTGAGGCAAGTGAAGTGATTCGAGAATATTATGGCGAGGAATACGCCAAAACGCGCACGTATAAAACCAAAAACAAAAGCGCCCAAGAAGCACACGAAGCCATTCGTCCAACGCGTTTGGCAAATGTGCAAATTGATGCTGCCCGTGACGAACAACGTCTTTACGAATTAATTTGGAAACGTACCATTGCTTCGCAGATGAGCGATGCCAAGTTAGAGCGTACTACTGTGCAAATTAGCGCAGACAAACACGATATTTTGTTTACAGCACGTGGTGAGGTAATAACCTTTGAAGGCTTTCTGAAAGTATATCTGGAAGGAAAAGATGAGGAAGAAGAGGTTGCCGAAGGCTTGTTACCTAAAATGAGTCATGGGGATGCGCTATCCTCAAAGGGGATTACCGCTACAGAACGCTTTAGTCGTCCACCGGCACGCTACACTGAGGCATCTTTGGTGAAAAGATTAGAGGAATTGGGTATTGGTCGTCCCTCTACATATGCGCCTACCATTACCACAATTATCAATAGAAAATATGTGGAAAAAGGTACGCTAGAGGGAGTAGATAGGCCCTATGTGCAGCTTACCTTAAAGGGTGGTGATATAGCAAATAAAACGCTAACAGAACGTGTGGGTTCTGAAAAAGGAAAGTTGGTACCTACAGATGTTGGCAGACTTGTAAACGACTTTTTGGTAGCTAATTTTGCGAATATAGTTGACTATAATTTCACGGCCAAGGTTGAGCAAGATTTTGATTCCATTGCACTTGGAAAAGAGGATTGGAAAAGCATGATGAAGTCGTTTTACAGCGATTTTCATCCCGTGATTGAAAATGTTCGTGAAAATGCACAACGCGAAATTGGAGAACGCATCTTAGGGGTAGACCCAACAACAGGAAGACAACTTAGCGTACGTCTTGGCAAATTTGGAGCTATGGCACAAATTGGCACAGTTGACGACGAAGAAAAACCCCTATTTGCAAGCCTTCATCCCGACCAACAGTTAGCCAAAATTACCTTTGAAGAAGCTTTAGATTTATTTAAACTGCCCATGCGCTTGGGTGAGTTTGACTCAGAAGCTGTAGAGGTAAATAACGGTCGTTACGGTCCATATGTACGTCACGGAAAATCTTTTATCTCACTACCAAAAGGAAAAAATCCATTAACCACTACTTTAGACGAGGCTATTGAGTTTATCAAGGAAAAACGTCTTGCCGATGCACCCATTGCAACCTATGAGGAACTTCCTGTTACCAAAGGAGTGGGACGTTTTGGACCTTTTATAAAATGGAATGGTTGGTTTATTAATGTTTCAAAAAAATATGATTTTGATACCCTTTCTGAAGAGGATATCGCTACGCTAATTGAAGATAAAAAGAAAAAGGAGGCGGAGCGTGTGGTAATAAACTGGGAAGAAGAAGGTGTTCGTATTGAAAAGGCGCGTTGGGGACGACACAGTTTGATTAAAGGCAAGCAAAAAGTTGAACTCGCGAAAGATGTTGATGTGAGTAAAATGACACTTACTCAAGCCATGACTCTGTTGGAAAAACAAAAACCAAAAAAGCGTACCAAAAAGTAATAAGTGGAATTCGATTTTTTATCCCCAGTTGATGATAAACTGCTAGCGCACAATTTGATGCTTCCAGAGCAGGTTTTGGGAAGAAATCTTCGTATTCACACACATCAAGAAGGATTTCCTGATTTAACAGGAGTTGGGGTTGCAATCGTAACGGTCGACACTCGATTAAGTAATGGCGAATCGCTTCATTTTAGATTCAGAAAACAATTTTATCAGCTCTTTTGTGGTAATTGGGATTTTGCATATGCCGATTTAGGTATTTTGCTTCCAGGGGAACGTCATGAAGACACATTATTTGCCATTCAGACGTTGGTAAAAGAGATGCACCAACGCAACATTTTAACCATCATAATTGGTGGTGAACAGGAAAATACATTGGGTTTGTTCCGTGGGCTTAGCAACTTGGATACTTATGTTAACTTAACATCTATTGACCCCCGTTTTGATTTTGGGGTTCCAGGGGAATTGGTTTCGGATGATAGCTATATGTCTAAAATCATTACTGAAAAGCCAAATAATCTCCATCAATTTACCAACTTGGGATATCAAAGTTACTATGTGTCACAGGAAGAATTAGACCTGATGCAAAAATTATTTTTTGATGCTTACCGTTTAGGAGAGATTTCTGCTGCTCTTGAAGAGGCAGAGCCTATTTTGCGGGATACTGATATTTTGTCTGTGGATTGCCAAGCAATGAAAGCCGCTGAATTAGATTACAGAAATGGAAATCCTAACGGGTTTGATGGTGCGCAAATTTGTAAACTCATGCGCTATGCGGGCTTGAGTGATCGATTAAGTGTTGTAGGTGTTTTTCCAGTTTCATCATCTTACAGGGCTGATGAATTGTTAGCGCAAATGATTTGGTATATTCTTGAGGGATTTTGTTATCGTGTAAATGAATACCCATTCTCTACACGAGAAGCATGCACTAAATTTGTCGTGCCCATCGACGAAGAAACGCTAACATTTTACAAGAGCACGAATAGTCAACGTTGGTGGATTGAGGTTCCAAAGGGAATAAAACATAATAATTATCATCAAATGACGTTATTACCGTGTGCCGAAAGTGATTATCGTTTGGCACAAAAAGGTGAAATTCCTAATAGATGGTGGAAATCTATGCATCGAAATATGCATTAAATTCCATACTTTTGGAAAATTACTTTTTAGGTAGAGTAACTAATTTTAAAAATTGAATGAAAAAGGCGCTGCTATTCCTTCTTACAGTACTCACACTATTGGGTTGTGGTAAAGGAAATCAAGGTGAACTTGTTGGGGTAAAACAAAAGAAGTTTTACGAAACCAAACCGCATGGTATGGCACTGATTCCTGGAGGTTCATTTATTATGGGTTCTTCAGATGAAGATATTATTGCTGCAAATGACAATATTACCCGAACCGTAACACTTAGCTCTTTTTGGATGGATGAAACCGAAATTACCAATGCGGAGTATCAGCAATTTGTGGAATGGGTAAAAGATTCAATTATCAGAACAGAACTTGCGAAAGCTGCGTTACTCAATGGAGGCTATTTCTCTGTTTCGGAGTTTCCAACTTCTGATGATGAAATTGAAGAAAATCCTATTCTTGCCTATCTTCCACAATATGACATGGATGCTTTAGCAGAAGGCAACGATGATGAAAAAAGTGGTTATCAGCAATATCTTGATGAAAATGGTAGTGACTATGTTTCTAACTATTTTGAAACTGAAGACGCTTCCGATGAAGCGTTTCATTATCATTTGCCGTTAAACCGTGACGTAGACATTATAAAAGAGCGCGAAGATTATCCTGATGTGGAATATGCCCGCGTTTTTGAAGAAACAATATATTTACCCGAAAGTGAATGGTTTAATGGAGAGCCTGCTTTAAACACCAAACTCCTTAAATATCGTTTTGCTGGTGTAGATATGAACAAAGCAGTTGCCAACCCCGATAGTGCACGCTCTAATTTTGCTCGCTATGAAGTCCATGAAGTATACCCAGACACTACAGTTTGGATAAAAGACTTTTCATATAGTTATAACGAGCCGATGCATAATGATTATTTCTGGCATCGTGCCTACGCAAATTACCCCGTTGTTGGTATAAGCTGGCATCAAGCCAGAGCCTTTGCGCATTGGCGCACTAAAATTCGAAATGATTATTTGCGCAGCAGAAAAAAACGCAACTCTACAATAGGCGTGTTTAGACTACCCACAGAAGTGGAGTGGGAATATGCTGCAAGAGGAGGTTTAGAATCTGCGATTTACCCATGGGGCGGTCCATATTTAACAGACGATAGAGGTTGTTTTATGGCGAATTTTAAACCGAAACGTGGAAATTATGCTGCTGACCAATCGCTTTACACTGTAGAGGCAGATTCATATGAACCCAACGACTATGGACTTTACAATATGTCAGGAAATGTTTCGGAATGGACTACTTCAACGTATACGAAAGATACGTATGAATTTATGACTACTGTAAACCCAAATTACGAAAATTTTGAAGATGCTCAAAAAGTTACACGAGGTGGCTCATGGAAAGATGTGGCTTACTACTTGCGTGTAGCCTCTAGAGATTATGAATATGCAGATAGTGCACGAAGCTATTTGGGTTTCCGATTGGTTCGAGACTATCTAGGTACAAACGAAGTGACTCAATAATATATAATATGAAAAAAAATAAATTTCCCATCCCTGAAAATGTTTTAGAACTTATGTTCGGAGCAGGCGCATCTGTAGTTATCATAGGTGCCTTATTAAAAATCACACATAGTGAATTTTTATTCTCTGGAAATACTTGGCTAACAGGTGGTCTTGTAACTGAAGCTGTGATATTCCTTATTGCTGGATTTAGAGGATATATCACGTTGCGAGAAAGTGCACCGGTTGTTTCGGATGAAGATGTTACTGATCTGTCTGGAGTAGCACAAGAGGCGCAAGCCCTCAAAGCTGCCTACCAGAATGCCACAACACAGTTAGAAACTTTAGGTGCGAACCTTTCAAGTGCTGTTTCTGCAACCGGCTCTTTGGAAGTTCCTTCAGAGTTACCCGAAAACATGAGCAATCTAAATGCCAACGTGGCACAAACCAGTCAAGCCTTAGCGCAATTGTCGCAAGCCTATGCGGCTACAAAAGATGCTGTTGCCACCGAGCCTGCTGCTCATACACAAGTAGTAGATAACATGAATGCCTTACATACAGAACTTTCTTCTTTAAAGCAAACCGTTGCTAATCTTAATGCTAAATACGCTGACATTCTTGGCGCAATGAAAAACTAGTTATGGCTGGAGGAAAACAAGATACTCGGCAGAAAATGATCAACATGATGTACTTGGTCTTCATCGCCATGCTGGCGTTGAATATCAGTAAGGAAGTGTTGGCTACGCTGGGTATAATTAATGACGATATAAGTCAAGCAACCCAAGATTTGATTGCGGATAGCAATGAAAAGTATACCTCGTTTAGTAATAATATCAATAACGAGTATTACCGAGTTGCTGCTGAAAACACACCTGAAATTAAGAAAGTTGCCGATGAGTACTACGCATATATTGAAACGCTAAAACAACAGCTTATCGCTAGTGGTGAAAATGGATATCGTAGGGCTAGAATTAACAAAAGCACAGGTGATATTGATACTATTGTGGATTATCAGACTATGGATAAATCCCAATACCTTGATGAATTATTTTTTGTTGGAGGTCAGTATACAGAGAGCGGACAAGAATTTGTGAATCGGTTTTCGTCTTTTCCGACTCAAATCCAAACCGTATTGGATGCCTTTGTAGCAGCTGATTTGGAAAAAGATCCTCCTACAGAAGCACTTCCCGAAGGAGAATATGCAGACTTTGATTTCTCGTTTTTAACGGACTTATTTCAACGATTTGCTTATTCCGAAGAGGTGCTTAATCGTGATGGAAAATACATGCCTTATCTGAACTATCATTTTGAAGGATTTCCTCTTATTGCATCGCTTTCTAAACTGACTAAAATTCAATCTGATATTCGTTTTGTTGAGAATAAGGTTTTAGAAAATATACTCAGTACCATCAACGCGCATGAGGGCGGATTAAACAAGTACCAAACGCTGTTGGAGGCTACCAAATCTTCGTATTACACCAATGAGTTGGTAGACGCTTCCATTGTTATGGGTAAAAAAGATTCAAATTTTAAACCTAGTCGTGTAGAACTTTCATTAAATGACAGTCCAATGGTACAGGGTCGTGATTACTCGATTGCTGCTGGCGGTGTGCAACTTAATAAAAAATTTGGAGCTCCCGGTTCATACAAACTAAGTGGTAAATTGTTTTTTGAACGCAACAACGAGGAGCAGTCTGTTGATGTAGCACAGGTGATTTCGATAATTGATAAACCCAATGATGCGGTAATTTCTGCCGATCAGATGAAAGTGGTGTACCAAGGATTGCCAAACGACTTGTCGATTTCTATCCCTGGAATACCTAACAACAAGCTTAGTGTACGCGCCACCAATGGTAAGATTCAACGTAAAGGGAATAAATTTTTAGCTATTCCTGATGGAGATAAAGTGGGGAAAAGTATGCGCATTTTTGTTTCGGGAGAGATCAATGGTGCCACCATTAATGCTCCTGGGCAAGACTTCAGAATCAAACCGCTACCTTCGGCACTAGGTTCAATAGATTTGGGGAGTAACTTTGGCAAAAGAGATAGTGGCGAAATTAATCGTGAGTATGTACCTGCGGGAACCATTGCCGCAAAATTTCCTGGTGACTTCGACTATAACCTTAATGTTACCGTAAAGAGTTTCAATATTAAAGTAGGTAGTCGTGCTGCCATTCCTATCCAATCTAATCGAATTAGTGATTCACGTGTTATTCGTTCATACCTTGAAAATGCCTCTAAAGGCGACATTATCTTTATTTATAAGATTGATGCGCAGGTACGTACTGAAAATCAGGTCATTGATAATATTAAAGTAACTGACTTTGCCTTAACAATTAAGTAATGAAAAAGTATTTTGGATTGTTAATTGTGTTTTTTGGATGTGTAGTGCTGCATGCACAAGTAAACGTATTGAATGCAGACCAACCACAAGAAATAGGTGTTTTATCTAAAGAACAACAAGAAGCACTAAGCAGCAAGAAATACCTTGAGTACCCACATGTTGATGAAAAAGATATTATGTGGAGTAAGATTGTTTACGAAGAAATAGATCTTTCCGAAAAATTTAATCACCCCTTACTTTTTCCTAAAGATGGGCTTTACAATGCTGAACGAAAATCACTTTGGCGCACTATTCGTGAAGCGATACTATCAGGCAAAGTGAATAAAATTTATAATGATGCAAACCCAAACTTTACAGAAATGTTTGATCGTGAAACTTTTCTCAAAAGGTTAGAAAACCGTGATGGACCTGAGGTAGTTCCGCTAAAATCTATGGATATTGTTTCCTACAAAATTAAAGGGATTTGGTATGTAGATAAGCGTATTGGAGAGATGCGGTATAGGTTGTTAGGTATTATGCCCCGGGGGAAGGATATGAACAATTTTAACAATGATGAGCCCGTTGATTTGTTTTGGTTGTGGTATAAAGACTTACGTCCAATCTTGCATGCACAGCTTGTTTTTGATGATAGTAACAATGCGAGTCGTATAACATTTGATCAGTTGCTTACCTCCAGACGATTTACAGCACGCATTTATGCTATTGATAATGTGTTTAACGACCGTGCTGTTGATCAATATGTAGATGATCCCTTTATGCAACTCATAGAATCGGAGCGTCTGAAGAATTTGATCCGAGATTTTGAACAAGATCTTTGGGCTAACTAACAAACTTCAAACCCACATAAGTGGGTTTTTTTATGCAACATAATGTACTTATTGTTGGTTTTGGACTTGCTGGATGGGCACTTACAGAATTTTTAAAAAAACAAGGCATCTCTTTTGTTGTTTTTGACCCTCTTGAAACGTCTAGTTCCAAAGCAGCTACAGGAATTTATAATCCGGTTGTATTAAAGCGTTTTCGGGCTGTGGAACAAGCGAAAGCACTTATGGAAACCTCCTTGCCGTTTTATAATCAACCTCGGTATGCAAATTGCAAACATACGATGTCAATATTTCGTGTTTTTGCTAATGCGGCTGAACAAAATAAATGGACTATTGCTTCAGACAATCCTGAATTAAGCCCCTACCTTGGTGCTACAGCACCTACGCTTAACACCCATGTCAAATCACCTTTTGGGTTGGGAAAAGTGCATCAAACGGGTTGGATTGACACAGTAGCACTTCTTACTTCGGCACAACGAATGCTTGAAAGTGATGGGCGTTTTGTTTCAGAAACGTTTAATTATAAAGCTCTTTCTGTTTCTTCAAATGGGGTTTCTTATCGCAATTGGAATGCTACTCATGTTGTTTTTGCAGAAGGTGTTGGTGTTGCGCATAATCCATGGTTTTCAAAACTCCCCATCATACCTAACAAAGGAGAGTGGCTTATTGTTTCATGCAAGGGTTTAGATTTGGATAATATCGTAAAAGGCAGTGTTTTTATTGTTCCGCTCGGAAGTGATGTCTATCGTGTCGGCGCAACTTATGAAAGAGCATTTGATCATACTTTACCTTCAAAAACCGGAAAAGATTGGTTAGTTGCGCAATTTAAAAAGGTAGTAGACCTTCCCTTTGAGGTATTGCATCATGGCGCGGGTCTTCGTCCAACAACTCCTGATAGAAAACCCATTATTGGACAGCATCCAAATCACGATAATTTATGGTGTGTAAATGGTCTTGGTTCGAGGGGTGTGTTATGGTCACTCTACCTTGCAAGCTTACTGGTTGAAGCGTTGAAAGGCAAGCAAGCTATCCCAGAAACACTACATATAAGACGCTTTTTTTCTTCCCTGTAAGATGATTCTAGTGTTTTTTTTGTTTGTTGAAGATATTTTGGAAATACAGCCACTTTTTGTTGATTTTATATAAAACAAAATAAAATCCACATATATTACTGATATTCAGCAATATATAAAATAACTACGAAGAAAAATATGCTTTTATAAACTTGAATTTTGATACGTTTCAGAATATGTGAATAAGAAGTGCATTTTTCTGTGGTTTACAGATTGGATATAGGTTTTTTTTACTAACTTTAGAAAAATTAAATAATTATGGCTTACTCATTTCAAAACAGTAAAGGTAAAACGTATTACCTGCACACTAAAGATGTTACTCTAAAAGGAGGAAGAAATCAAACAATTTACTATTTCGCAAAAGATCAGCGTGATAACGCATGCGATTTGCCAGCGGGTAAAAAGGTAGTAGAAAACGAGCGTACTGGACTTCCATTTGTAAAGTCAGCTTAATTTCTAAACATCTTAAGAAAATTAAAACCCTGCCAATTGGCAGGTTTTTTTTATTTTTTACAACGCCAGCATCCAAAACTACTGTTAAATATAGAATGGAAGGTGTATGTAACTGTAATCTCATGTACCCCGTGTGTTCCCATAAGCTCACTAAGGTTTACGTCATAGGAGTATCCAACCTTTATGTTGTCCCAAACAAAGCCTGCTGTTATGTTAAGGGAATTTAGAGTATGTGATTGTTCATTGTATTTTATGGGTGTAGTAGCCAAAATAGCACCCATCGTGAATCCGTTACTTAACTCTATTTCTGTACCCACATCTAAGCGTTTATATACTGCCTGACTCATAAAATTCGCCATAACACGTAAACGCGACTCTTCCCAGTTGTAAAACAGATTGTCAAGTTCATAGTTATATCCAGCATGTGCGCTAAAAAAAATAGCTAAGGCTTGATTTTTATTGAACTCAAAAGCGATATTAGGACTGTTTAGGTGTCGGGCACCAATACCAAGCCAAAAGCGGTCATTCATAACTAATCCGCCCACAGAAAAATCAAAAAAGTTTGTTGTGGTGTTTAATAAAATAGGGTCTACAGAGCCAATGTGAATCGTACGGTTTGGAATGTCAATTTGGTCTTCAAGTAATAGTGAATCAAAACTAAAGTCTTTGTTGCCAAATCCAAAGCTTAAACTGGGGATAAACACCCAATCTTCTGCCAGTTCAACGCGATAGGCATAGTTTAGGGTAGCTTGTGAAAAACGGTAGCGTGTATGGGTTTCCAACAGATTTAACATTGAAATACCAAAGCCGCTATTAATGTCGTCAACGTAGGTATTGAAATTCGCAAACTGAGAGGAGAGGTTGTAGTTCAGTCCAGACCATTGGGAGCGGTGGGCAATATTTACTTTGGTGCTACCATCTACCGCTGCAAATGAGGGGTTTAAGGTTTCGGGCACATTGTAAAACTGTGTAAAAACGGGGTCTTGTCCAAAGGATTTAGACGCCAATAACATTACAAAACCAACGATTAATGTTCTCATTTTAATAATGTAAATGGTCCTGTTTTTTGAATTTCAATGCCGTTTCTGGATAGCGCTTCAACCTGATAGATATAGTTTCCGTTTTCTAAAGGTTTTCCGTCTAGGGTTCCGTCCCAACCCGTAAAGGTGTTTGAGGTGCTTTCTTCAGTATAAAGCAATCCGCCCCAAGTGTCGTAAATGTGCATTTTGACTTGTTGCATCCCCAAATAAACAGGCCTAAACACATCATTCACACCATCTTTATTGGGTGAAAATGCATCGGGGACTTCTATTTCATATCCCCTAACTACCTCAATTGTACGCTGAATAGAATAGGAACAGCCATATCCATAAGCAACGGTAAATGTAATTTGGTAGGTACCTTCTTTAACATAGGTGTGCATTGGGTTTTCATCGGTTGAGGTTGTGCCATCGCCGAAATTCCAAGAAAACCCTTGTGCATCTCCGGTAGAAGTGTTGGTAAAGGTGATGGGATCGTCTATTGCCCAAACGTTGTAATCGGTATGGAATGCCGAGTCCATTATAAAGTCAGGATCCCCGAGTTGAAGCAAGTTTACGGTTACATTTTGTGTAATCACACAATTATTGTTATCTGTTATGGTTGCTACGGCAATTCCGTTAGTATCAGTGCGCATGATATTCGGATTAGAGTTATCAACATCTCCATAGGACCAACTGACTGAATACGGTGGGAAACCGCCAGTTATTATGAGTTCATTTTCCTGAATAACCTCTTTGGCATCACAATCAACTTGAATGTTGCTTACAATGGTGGCTTCTAAAGGTTCTTGCCTAATGATTGTGTACGCCCCGATTGCAGTACATCCATTTGCATCGGTAACAGTAACACTGTAATTATTTGCTGGGATAGCAGTCAAATCTTCAGATAAACTCCCATTACTCCAAGCAAAAGTGTAAGGGAGTGTGCCTCCATTCACTATCAAATCAATGGCACCGCTGTTCGGATCGGTGCAGTCAATGGCATCGTTGATTTGCGCACTTAGGGTTAGTTCTTGTGGTTCGTTGATAACAAATGTTTCACGTTGAATGCAACTATCCGCATCAATAACTTCCACTTCGTAAATTCCTGGAGCGAGATTATTTCTTTGTATACCTGCTGTGGGGTCATCACTCCACGTAAGTTGTAGCGGAGCAACACCGCCGGTAACGGTTAGGTTAATGGAACCGTCATTTGCACCAAAACAACTAATGCTAGAGGAGGTACTTCCTTGTAATGAGAAAATAGGAGCATCAATGATTTCGATATCCTCTGAGACCACACAACCAATAGCATCGGTTATGGTTGCGGTAAATATTCCTGGCGATAGATTTGTTCGCGATGTTCCGTTACCCAAATCACTCCAAGAAATACTATAGGGCGGAACGCCCCCTGCGGGATTTAGTGTTATACTTCCATCGTTGTAACCGTAGCAGGTAATATCTGTTGTCGTTGGGTTAAATACGATCTGAGTGGGTTGGGTAAGTATCACTTGTAGGGTTGCATTACACCCGTTTGCGTCTGTTGCAACCAAGTCATAAGTTCCTGCAGGAACTCCTGATAAATCTTCTGTATAGTATGTGGTTCCACTATCGTGTGTCCATACAAATTGATAAGGTGTTGCTCCTCCTACAATGGGTGTTCCTCCATTTACTGTGATGTTGATTTCACCCGTAGCATCTCCAAAGCATAACACGTCAGTTTTGCTGTCTAAGCTTACCGTGAAAGGAGCGGGTTCTGTGATGGTGTAAGACTGAGATACACTACACGAATTTGCTACACTATCTACTACCAATAGTACGTAGATTCCCTCCTCCAAATTCGCGATGTCCTCTTGCGTTGAAAATGGATTGCCGTCTTTAGTCCAAGAGATGGTATTGTTTCCTAACCCTCCGGTGATGCTCACATTAATGAAACCATCGTCTGCACCAAAACACTGCATGTCTTGAAAGGCATCGGTTGTGATAACCAATTCATTAGGCTCTGACATTACAATAGTTTCACTAACCGAACAATTTCCTGTAGCATCTGTTGCGGTAAAAGTATAAGTGTCTGCTTCCAGATTGGGGAAATTAAGCGTTGTCCCTTGTCCGGTACCGACTACAGCTCCTGAGCTGTTTGTTAAGGTATAGGTGTAATACGCCGTGGGTAATCCTTGGTCAAAAGGGATTCCCCCTGAAAGCGTTACGTCGATTGTGCCATCTGTATTTCCAAAACAACTTACTTCAAATGTGCCGTTGGGTCCTGCAAATGATGATGTATTTACCGAAGCTGTAAATGCGTTAGCGGGTTGTGTAATCACAATTCCATTTAGGGTTTTGCTTGCGCCATTTGCATCGGTAACCGTAATGTCATAAGTACCTGCTGTAAGGTTTAGGAAACTGTGATTTGTAGCACTGGTGTTGATAGATTGTACTGTGGTTCCTCCTTGAGTTAGCACAAAATCGTAAGGAGGTACAGATTGTTGGTCAATGCTGATTTCAATAATTCCAGTACTATCTCCAAAACAATCCACGTTTTGGTGCGAAGCTAAAACTTCAGAAATTAAGAGTTCTAGTGGTTCGGTGAGTGTAAAGGATGTGGTTTCTGTACATCCGTTGGCATCAGTAACAAGCACGTCATATGTTCCTGCAGAAAGCCCACTTGGATCCTCAAGAATTGCTTGCCCTGGGGGTATGGTTCCGTTTGTTGTTGACCACGCAAAGGAGTAAGCTTGGGAGCTAACACCGCCACTTACGTTTAGGTCAATACTTCCATCTGTTGCACCGGCAGCAGACACGCCAAAACTGTTATAGTCAGATGTTGTACCGCCTAGGGTAATATCGGTAGGCTCTGTAATGGTATAGGTTTGTGTAATGGAGCAATTTCCTGTGGCATCTGTTATTACTATTGTGTAATCGCCAGGGGCTAGTGCACTTAAGTTTGGGGTATTTACAGCGGATAAATTCGTACCATTACTCGCTGTCCAGGAGAATGTATATGGGGTATATCCGCCGCTAATAAACAGATTAATACTTCCATCATTTGCACCAAAACAACTAATTTCAAATCCATTAAAGCTTGACAATGTAGCGGAATCAATGGTAAGTCCAGACGCGGGTTGTGTAATCACAATTCCATTTAGGGTTTTGCTTGCGCCATTTGCATCGGTAACCGTAATGTCATAAGTACCTGCTGTAAGGTTTAGGAAACTGTGATTTGTAGCACTGGTGTTGATAGATTGTACTGTGGTTCCTCCTTGAGTTAGCACAAAATCGTAAGGAGGTACAGATTGTTGGTCAATGCTGATTTCAATAATTCCAGTACTATCTCCAAAACAATCCACGTTTTGGTGCGAAGCTAAAACTTCAGAAATTAAGAGTTCTAGTGGTTCGGTGAGTGTAAAGGATGTGGTTTCTGTACATCCGTTGGCATCAGTAACAAGCACGTCATATGTTCCTGCAGAAAGCCCACTTGGATCCTCAAGAATTGCTTGCCCTGGGGGTATGGTTCCGTTTGTTGTTGACCACGCAAAGGAGTAAGCTTGGGAGCTAACACCGCCATTTACGTTTAGGTCAATACTTCCATCTGTTGCACCGGCAGCAGACACGCCAAAACTGTTATAGTCAGATGTTGTACCGCCTAGGGTAATATCGGCAGGCTCTGTAATGGTATAGGTTTGTGTAATGGAACACACACCAGTGCCATCAGTAATAATGACTTCATATACACCACTTCCAATTCCAGAAAGGCTGTTTGTAGTTGCCTGTCCTGCCGGAACGGTTGCGCCACTTGGCGAAGTCCATTGATAGGTGTATGATGAAGCCCCACTTCCAGGCGTTCCACCTGTTACAGATAATGTTATGCTTGCATCGGTTTGACCAAAACAAGAAATATTAAATCCATTAAAATCTGATATGGTTTCAGATATAGTTATTGGTGTGCTGGGCTGTGAAATGGTTTGTGGTGTGGTTGTAAAGGCACAACCGTTTGCATCGGTTACCGTTACTGTAAAGGTGCCTGCTGGTAAGTTTTGAAATTGTTGTGTTAGGGCAGTTGTGGTTTCAACGGTAGTATAGCCTGTGGGTAAATTTGCTCCTGAAATGGTATAGGTGTAATTAACGCCATCTACCGAGCCTGTGTTATCAATGGTGGTTTCAATAATACCGAGTGTTCCGCTGAAACATTGATTGTTTTGTACCACAGCAGCACTGCCTGAAAGCAATCGAGGTTCTTCTAAAATGTAATCTGTTGAGCTTATGGAACAGTTATTCGCATCACTAACAACAACACTATAGGTTCCTTTTACAAGTCCAGACAGATTTTGATCATTGACTTGCCCAGAAGGAATAACCCCACCATTGGTTGCTGTCCATTGGAATCTGTAGGGAGTTGTCCCGCCACTTGGTGTAAGGTTTATAAACCCATCACTTGCACCATTACAACTTATGTTTATCGGGGTACCCGTTCCTGAATTAAAAGTTGATACTGTAGCTGCTAAATTTATCGCTGCAGGTTCTGTGATGGTGTATGAATCAGAAAAAGTACATGTGTTATTGTCAGTTACCGTTACGGTATATGTTCCAGGCGAAAGTCCGGATAGGTTTTGGCTTGTGTTTTGACTGGCAGGGATAGTTCCGCTGTTGGTGGCTGTCCAAGAAAAGGTATAGGGTGAAGTTCCTCCAGAAGGGGTTATTTGTATACTTCCATCAGCATTTCCAAAACAGCTAATATTGGTTGCTACCGCAGAGGCAGTAAGTTCAGCTGGTTCGGTAACGTTTGCTGCTACAGTAGTGCTACATCCAGTACCTCCTGTGTTGCTTTTGTTGTCATTTATGGTAAAGGTATAGTTTCCTACTGGTAAATTGTTAAAGCTGAAAGCTCCTCCGTTAGCAACGGGTATATTAATAGCTGTGCCCGTCTGGTCATTAATAATAACGTAAGGAGGGGTTCCGCCGCTAATGATGCCGTCAATCACTCCGTTAGTATCACCAAAACAGGCGAGGGTAAAATTGTTAATGGATACGGCTAATGCAGCGGGTTCAGACAGTGTTTGCGTGATTTCTGTAGGGGTTACTGCACAAGAATTTGCATCAGTAACAGTTAAAATATAACTTCCAGCACCAAGTCCTGAAAAGGTATACAAATTTCCAGAACTGCTTGTGGGGGTAGCAGTTGTTCCATTTAGGGTAAAGACGTAGTTTGGTGTGCCACCATCGAATTGAACCACGAGTTCACCATCACTCCCCCCGTTACATGAGATGTTAGAGAAGTTGTCAAGACTAATCGTGAGTTGATTAGGTTCTGTTATGGTGTATGAATCAGAAAAAGTACATGCATTGTTATCAGTTACCGTTATGGTATATGTTCCAGCAGAAAGTCCAGAGAGGTTTTGGCTTGTATTTTGACCTGCAGGGATAGTTCCGCCGTTAGTGGCTGTCCAAGAAAAGGTATAGGGCGCAGTACCTCCAGAGGGGCTTATTTGGATGCTACCATTATCAACTCCGAAACAGGTGCTGTTTGTTACAACAGCAGTGGCTTGTAGCTCCGTAGGTTCAGTTACGGATGCCGAAGCGGTTGTACTACAACCAGCATCCCCTGTGTTGCTGTTGGCATCGGTAATAGTAAAGGTGTAATTTCCTGCAGCTAGCCCTGTAAAGCTAAAACTTCCTCCGTTAATAATAACTGAAGCGGACTGATTGGTTTGGTCGTTTATAATGGCGTAGGGTGCAGTACCGCCACTAATCGTTCCGTCAATTACGCCATTTGAATCACCAAAACATGCGAGGGCAAAATTGTTAATGGATACGGCTAATGCAGCGGGTTCAGACAGTACTTGTGTAATTTCTGTAGGGGTTACTGCACAAGAATTGGCATCAGTAACAGTTAAAATATAATTTCCTGCCCCAAGTCCCGAAAAGGTGTAAAGATTGCCAGAACTGCTGGTGGGTGTTACAGTTGCTCCATTTAGGGTAAAGACGTAGTTTGGTGTGCCACCATCGATTTGAACCACGATTTCACCGTCAGTGCCAGCGTTACAGGAGATATTAGCGAAGTTGTCAAGACTAATGGTAAGTTGATTGGGTTCTGTGATAATGTATGAATCAGAAAAAGTACATGTATTGTTGTCAGTAACGGTAACGTTGTATGTTCCTGGTGGTAAATTTGTTAGCGCGTTAGTATTTTCTTGACCTGCTTGAATGGTGCCGTTTGTTGTTGTCCAGGCATAATTATAGGGTGCAGTACCTCCAGTTGGGTTAATTAGGATAGAACCGTTATCGCTATTAAAGCAACTACTATTGGTAACGGTTGCATCTTGGGCTTGGACAGTTAGTTCGTCAGGCTCGGTAATTTCTATATCAACCTCTCGAATACATGTCTGAGTATTGGTAACATCAAAACCAAAATTTAAGAATTGCCTTTTAAGTGGTTCATCAAAGTACTTTAGGGTGTAGATTCCTGCAGAAAGACCAGTGAGTGAAATATTTTGTCCATTGCCGATATCGTAATATGTGCCATCTGAGGGCGAATTGCCATTGGAAGCAGTAACAGAACTGTACGCCGATAATGGTACAATACTCCCTTGGGGGTTAAGCAGTTGCACTTTGTAATCAGCTCCCCAACCTCCATTTACGCTAAATTCCATTCCCCCTGTGCCTCCAAAACAAAGCGGTTCTGTGATTGAAGAAGTTACATTTAAATCAACAGGCACATCCACTTCTATGCTCATGGTTCCCGTACAACCAAACCTATCCTCCCAATTGAGGGTATAGGTTCCAGCGGCTAAATTTTCAATTAAAATAGTTAATTGCCCTTGGGGCGAACTTCCCTGTGCAACGGTTGTACCCGAGCTATCCACAAGCGTGTATTGATAAGGGCTAGAACCGTTGTCTAAACGCACCAAAATGGCTCCAGAATTTAGGTCTGTATTACAAATTAATCCTGAAAATAAATCTGTGGCTACTAACGGAAAAGAGGCGGAGAGGGTATAAATCCCCTCCAATACTTGACCAGTCGTTGAATTCGTAACTTCTATTTTGTAATCCCCTGGCGAAACATATAAAATACGATTGGTTTCACCTGAAAGGAGTACATAATTCATATTGCTATCAAGTTCATACCACTGATAAGAGATGGCATCTCCTGGGTCAAACTGCACAGAGATTTCAATATAGCCTAAACAAGCATTAATAAACACTTGAGTTATGGAAAAATTACTGCTGTTTTGGGCAACAGTATTAACGGGAGTCGTTAAAAAAGCAAATAGGAAGAATCCTAGAAGGAATAAATGTCTTTTTAAGAAAAACATGATTTGGGGTATCTTTCACAAATTTAGCAAAAAAATTAAAAAGTTTATTAAAAAAAGGCTGTTTGTTGCAATTATATAAACAATCAGTCGTTATAAAATTAAATTTTAAAAATTAATATACTTTCGAAATATTCTTGGATACAAAGAGAGGAGTATAACTGCTTTTTAAAGTTTCTAAAATGTATGTAAAAAGTTTTTTGAATATCGAAAAGCCATTGCAGGAATATAAACGTATCTTAAAATTTAATTAAATTTAAACATTACTTTTGTTTAATAATTGTGTACAATATAATGCTTACTAAATTAAGCCACTTCTTATTTGCTTTGATAATGCTATTGCCAAAATTTGTCATTAGCAATGTTATATCAATTGACAATTCAACTGAAGTTAATTCACCAACAATAACATTGAATGCGGGTGATTCAATTCTATGGGAAGCGGGTACGGCTTATGTTGATCCGGGTGCTATTGCTGAAGATGTTGAAGACGGTCCGATAACAGATGAAATTGTCATTTCGGGTACTGTAAATACGGATATTTTAGGTGCTTACTACATTCAATACTCTGTTACGGACGCTGACAATAATACAACTACTGTCACAAGAACGGTAACGGTTCAGGATACCACCTCTCCTGAAATTACACTAATTGGTAGTGCTGTTGTTAATGTTGAAGCAGGCACAACCTACACAGAGCAAGGGGCTACAGCGGAAGACAATTTTAACGGCGATATTTCCTCAAGTATTTCTATAGATAATGCTGTTAACACGAATACCATTGGAGTTTATACCGTTACATATAATGTATCAGATGTTTCAGGAAACCCTGCAGTTGAGAAAACGAGAACTGTAAATGTTGTTGATACTACCCGTCCAGTTATTAGTCTTAATGGAAATCCTATTGTAACCCAAGAGGTGTTCAGTTTATATGTTGATAATGGCGCTAGAGCTTTAGATAGTTTTGAAGGGGATATCTCTTCTCGTATTGTAACAAACAATCCTGTTGATGATAATGTTGTTGATGTTTATACCATTACTTATGACGTTTCTGACAATTCAAGTAATGCTGCAAATCAAGTTACTCGAACGGTAAATATTGTTGATACAACATCCCCCGTTATTTCACTTATTGGAGCACCAACCCTTACCATTGAGGCTGGAACAACTTATGTTGATCAAGGGGCCACTGCATCTGATAATTATGATGGTGAGATTACTGAAAATATCGTGACTGTAAATACAGTAGACTCTAATGTATTAGGAACATATACGATAACATATAATGTATCAGATGCATCAGGAAACCCTGCAGTTGATAAAACAAGAACCGTTAATGTTGTGGATACAGCTAAGCCTATTATTACGCTTCTTGGTGACCCTACGCTTACTGTCGAGGCTGGAGATGTATACGTTGATGCTGGGGCTGAAGCTTCCGATAATCTTGATGGGAATCTTACGGCTAATATTATTTCCAATAACCCTGTTGATACGGGTGTTCCTGGTACATATTTGGTTACTTTTGACGTAACCGACAGTTCTGGAAATATAGCCGACACTGTTGTTAGAACCGTAAATGTTGTTGATAGCACCAATCCTGTTATAACTTTAGTTGGTGATAATCAAATTGTTGTGCCCTTTGGGGGCGTATATGCTGAGCCAGGCTACGAGACAAATGACAATAGTACAACAGGTGTTTCGGTATCAATCAATGATAATATAAATACTTCAATTACAGGGGCTTATGCGGTTATCTATAGTGCTGAAGATACTTCTGGAAACACTACAAGTATTTCAAGAAGTGTTTATGTTGGACCTCGTGCAGATGCTGGGTCTGACCAAATTCTTTGTTTAGGTGACGAACTTAGGTTAGGGTTTAGCGGTGCCAACCCTTCATATAATTACACTTGGTCCTCATCACCTGCAGAGCGAACCGATGGAGATCCCAATTTTGTAAGCCTTAGCCCTCCTTATGCACCCTTAGTATCACCAGATCAGGCTACATTATTTACATTGACGGTAACAACCACTATTGATGGTGTAGTTTTAGAAGAAACAGATGAAGTGCTCATTACTGTTGCGGAAACCCCAGTGGCAAAAGTCATTGAAAATACTGAAATATGTTTAGGGGAAAGCATTACTATAGGTGCGCCTGCTGTTGCCGGTAGTACCTATCAATGGACATCAGAACCAACAGGGTTTTCGTCTACTTTGGCAAACCCGACCGTCACTCCCTCAACAAACACCATTTATTATCTTACAGAGACTAAATCATCATCGTCTAACTGCACGGCTACCAATGCCGTAGAAATTACCGTTGCGCCATTGGCAGAAGTTTCGGCTGGTCCTAGCGATACTATATGCGAAAGTGAAGCTAGTATTGGATATCGATTAGCCCAGGCTTCCTCAAACATGATACCTCCCAACATTACTTTTGAGTGGACTGCTTTGGGTGGAGATGGAAATTTTGTCGCCGATAATGAATTAAATCCTGTGTATTATCCAGGTCCGTTAGATATTCAAAACGGTAGTGTTACGTTACAATTGATAGGAACCCCAGTTGGCGCATGTTCTTCAACGCCCGATGTTTCTCAAATGACGTTAACAATTGTACCTTCATTAGTTGCTAGCGCTGGATTAAGTCCTGTTGAACTTTGTGAAAACAGTACATATAAACTTAATGGTGTTGCAGCTAATTATTCAAGTGTGTCGTGGAGCAGTAGCGGAACTGCAGGAACACTTATAAGCGCAAACACGCTAACTCCAACATACAATCCTTCAGCAAATGACGTTGCTAACGGTAGTGTAACACTCACCATGACAGTTACTCCTTTAGCAGCATGCAGCGGTTCTTTCACAGAAGATGTTGTAATAAATCTCATTCCCATTCCCGAAGCCTTTGCTGGCTCCAACAAAATAATATGTGAGGGTGAAAATGTTGATTTAAGTGATGCTACATGGGCAAATGGCAGTTCATTTACCTGGACTTCAACGAATTCAGGCACATTTGTTTCCAGCGGAGCTAACCCAGGTGAAGTGGTTTACATTCCGAATAGTGCTGATATTGATAGTGGAGGTACAATTTTAACGTTGACAGTCACTGGTCAAAATGCTTGTGGATCTGAAACGGTAACATCTGATGTACCTATTACTATTTACAAAACCCCACAAGTTAATCCTGGACCTGAAAATCAAATTTTATGCGAAGGTGCAAACACCATCTTGGGGGCACAAGTAGATTATGCGCAAAGTTTTCAATGGTCTTATGCGGGTGATGGTGTGCTGACAGATGCAAATACATTAACACCAATCTATACACCTGGACCAACAGATTTAGTTAACGGTACTGTTACCCTAAGTCTTACCGCAACGGCTTTTAATGGCTGCTCTCCCGACATAGTAGAAAGTCTTGTTTTTCAAATAAATAAAGCTCCCGAGGCTTTTGCAGGACCTGACGATACCGTTTGTGCAAACACGCCCTATCAATTAATTGATGCTACAGCAAACAATTATTCAAAAATTACTTGGTCTACAAGCGGAACAGGAGCTTTTGATAGTACCGCCTCAGTAACTCCAATCTATACACCAAGTCCTGGAGATGTTAGCGCTGGTTTTGTCGAACTAACCATGACAGTTGACCAAGATGGTTGCAGTACTATAGCTGATAGTATGGAGCTTACAATTGTGCAAGAAGCAACTTCGTTTGCAGGTAACGATATTGTAATTTGCCAAGGTGAAAACACTTCCATTACCACTGCGTCAGCAACGAACTATAGCAGCTTGCTTTGGGAAATTATTGCTGGAAGCGGTACCTTACAAAACCCAACAACATTAAATCCTACGTATGTACCAAATCCAAATGAAACTGGTAATGTACAGTTAAGGCTGACGGCATCTCCATTAACTACAGATGGTGGAATCATTAATTGTGGTGCTGCTGCTCAAGACAATATTACGATTAGTATTGTAGCTGCACCCATTGCCGATGTAGGATCTAATCAAACAATATGTGAAGGAGATAATTTCTCTTTTGTTGGTTCTGGTGTTAGTGCCGCAAATTACAATCAACTTATTTGGACTACTTCAGGCGATGGGTCCTTTTCAAGTCCAAACAGCTTAGAACCTACCTATATCCCTGGCACTTCAGACCGTGCGATAGGACAAGTAACGCTTCGTTTGGAAGCTTTGGCAAATGCCCCTTGTTCTGTTTCAGCATTGAGTGAAATGATATTGTCTATTACGCAAATCCCAGTAGTTGATGCAGGTCCTTTAGCTGTTGATTATTGTGAGGACGATGCAGTGGTTACACTTGAAGATGCTACGGCTGAATATCAAGATGAACTTTTATGGGTTACATCGGGTTCGGGTACTTTTTCGAATGCAAGTTTACTAAACCCACAATATAATCCATCAAATGAAGATATTGTTAGTGGTTCTGTTGTTTTGACACTCACGGGAAGTCAGTTTAGTACTAACTGTGGTGCATCAACTTCTGATGATATTACGGTAAATTTCATAAAGTTACCACAAGTATCTGCTGGCGTTAACGCTGAAATTTGTGATGACAATACATATAGTCTTAATGATGCTACAGCTACAAATTTCGCATCAATTACATGGACTACTTCTGGTACAGGTACTTTTAGCAATACGGGCATAATAAATCCAACGTATTCACCAAGCTTAGAGGATATTGCTCTTGGTGTACCTGTAGAGCTCACCATTACAGCAGTTGGTATCGGACCTTGTGAAACTGTTGATTCAGACACAATGGAACTGATACTTGCTCCTAGTCCAATAATGGAACTGGGAAATAATAGGTTGTTATGTGAAGAGACCAGTTTGGTAATTAATCTTACTGAAGGCGTTGATGTTTATAACGTGGATAATAATACGTATGAATGGACGACTAGTGGGACAGGAACTTTTACGCCATCCAACACCTTATCTACTACCTATCAGCCAAGTCCTGAGGATATCGCTGGTGGCGTTCCCATTGTGATTTCACTTTCAGCACAAGCCATTGCCCCTTGTGCGACCCCAATTTCGGATAGCTTTACACTAAACATTATTGGTAACCCAACTGTTGATGCAGGACCAGATGCTATAACTATATGCGAAACGGGGCATACCTTTACTTCTGCTCAAGCAACAAATTATGACAACCTTCAGTGGGTGAATGTAACTGGAACTGGAGTAATCCAAAATAGCACCAGTTTAAATGCAACTTATGTACCTAGTGAGGCTGATATCAATGCTGGTACGCCAATTACGCTTAGACTTACAGCATATCCATCAGCTCCTTGTTCAACAGAAGCTGAGGACGAAGTAGTAATTACAATAACAGCATCTCCTGTAGCTTATGCGGGTGATGATAGCATCATTTGTGAAGGAGAAACCTTTACGCTATCTACTGCTACAGCCGCCAATTACACGAGTTTACAATGGTCATCACTTTCTGGGGGAACTTTTGCAAATGGAACAACATTGACCCCAACATATACCCCTTCAACAGCAGAAATCGCTGCTGGACAGGCTATTTTAGAATTGACACTGCAACCGTCAAATCCATGTAGTGCGCCAGTAAAAGACTCTATGGTGTTAACCATTCAAAATCAGCCAGATGTTGAAGCAGGGAACGATACCACTATTTGTGAGGGAGATACCTATCAAACCAATACAGCCACATTAGCCTTTGCTAACAATGCAATTTGGTCGTCAACAGGAACAGGGACATTTACGAATGCAAGGGAACTAAATACCACTTATACACCCTCAGTAGCAGATATCAATATAGGTACTGTAGTATTAAGGCTAACGGCTGATGCGATTGCACCATGTATTGAACCCATTTTTGATGAGTTGACTTTAGATATCTCATCCAAAGCAACCGTATCTATCGTTCCTGATACAGCAACTATATGTGCAACAGATTCCTACACTTTTGATGCATCACAAATAGATGATAAAAACGCCATAAGTTACTTGTGGACTTCTTCTGGTGATGGTACGTTTTCAGACATTACCGAAGAAACACCAACCTATACTCCTGGAACTGTAGATATTGCAAATAATGGAGCCACACTGACGTTAAGTGTTTATGCAGCTGGGCCATGCGTTAACCCAACTGCTATTGATAATTTTAGCTTAATTATTGACCCTATTCCAACAATTGATTTAAGTGGTACAGAAACCACTGTTTGTTTTGGTTCTCAGTTAGCGATCAATTCAGCGATAGCCAACTACGATACAATAACTTGGAGCATCGTTAGTGGAGGGGGGAGTATAGTTTCTGGTGCAAATTCGTTAACCCCCATTTATGAACCTGCAATAGACAGTGATACTGTTCGTCTGAGCGTTACCGCCACAGGGCTGGACCCATGTACACTAACGGTAACAGATGAATTGGTGATAAGTGTTACGCAATTACCAGAAATCACTTCGTTTATTAGCGATACTGTCAACTGTGATATTTCTCCATTCCTTATTAGTGGCGTTAATACAAATGGTAACCAAGCTTCTGTGCAGTGGACAACAACAGGCTCGGGTGTATTTAGTAATATCAATGTTCTAAATCCAACTTATACGCCATCACAAGCAGATGTAAGTAACGGATTTGTTGATTTGACTATGACTGCACTTGCTGCTAATCCGTGCACTTCTGCAGAAAACGTTTCGGATACATTTAGATTGACACTAAATCCTGCCGCCGAGGTTTTTGCAGGTTCAGATGATACGCTATGTGTAGATAGCGAATATGTTATTACTGACGCTACAGAAACAAACACAACATCTCTTCAGTGGTCTTCTAATGGAACTGGAACATGGACAAGTCAAAACAGCCTAAATGCCACCTATATCCCTAGTGATACAGACATACTGAATGGATTTGTTATCCTTACAATAACTGGTACAGGTGTCGATAATTGTCCAGAAAGCACAGACAGTAAGCGTATTGACTTCATTCAAACACCAGTAGTAGATTTAGTAGACGCGCAAACATATTGTACAGATCAACAGGGAATTACATTAAGTCCTGCAGTATTAGAAAACTCAAACAGTATCCAATGGACGACTTCTGGTTCTGGAATATTCTCGTCTAATTCCGTACAAACACCAACATATTATCCTTCAGCTCAGGACTTTGCAAACGGACAAGTGACAATTACGTTAACGAATTATCCTTTGGCACCATGTTTAGATTCCGTATCAGACACTACTGTGTTAACTTTTGCAAAGGCGCCCGAAATTGAAGCAGGTGTTGATCAGACCGTTTGTGAAGATCAAAATATCGCTCTTCAAGCTACCGCTACAAATACCAACAACCTTTCCTGGACAACAAGTGGAACGGGAACGTTTTTAGGTGGTGTAAATAACACTTTAGACCCAACCTATATTCCTAGTACTGCCGATGTGCTGGCGGGTTCTGTAGAAATCAAACTTACCGCCACTGGAGACTCAACTTGTCAAGAGGTAAATGACACAGTAATTATCACATTTGTACAAAACCCAGTTATAAATATCGGAAGCGATTTAACTTTCTGTGAAAATATACCAGTTACTTTTAGTGATGTTTCATACACAAATGTGGGTAGTATTTTGTGGACGACAAATGGTTTAGGTGTGCTTTCAAATGAAACAACTGAAAATCCAACATATACCCCTGGATTTAACGAAACGGGTGTTGTCGATTTTAATCTTACTGTACAAGCTATCGCGCCTTGTAGTGAGGAACAAACATTTACTAAAAGCATAAATTTTGTTGCAGCACCAACTGCAAATGCAGGTCCTGACATTCAAAGTTGTGAATCTGATGGTGCAATTACGCTGACAGGTGCCACAGCAAGTGTTGGAGCTAGTGTTGTATGGGATGTTATTGTTGGTGGTGGCGTTCTGACGAATAATACCACATTGACTCCGACCTATACCCCAACATCACAAGACTATATTAACGGCGAAGTCCGGATAGAACTTCGTGCAATAGGCACAAATGGATGCGCTGATGCTTCTGATGAAATGAGCATTTTACTAACCCCGACGCCTATTGTTAGCGCAGGACCCGATGCTACAATTTGTCAAGATGATAGTTTTACAACTTCTGGTGCTTCTGTTGCACATTCTATAAATTACATTTGGTCAACGCCTAATGGAAGTGGAACATTGGTAGCTGCACCAAACGATCTTACAGCAATCTACACCCCTGGTGCGAATGAAACAGGAACCATAAGACTTGTATTGACCGCACAAGCAGCTAATGGCTGTACTGATGTCATCGTTGATGAACGGTTACTGACAATAAACCCACCCACAACTGCCAATGCTGGATTAGATCAACAACTCTGTGCTGGTGATACGGTGAATTTAGCTGGTGAGGTAACCAACCAAAGTAGTTTTATATGGACAACAAATGGAGCTGGAATCTTTGTGCCCTCTGCAACAACTATTGATGCACAATATCAACCTGCCTTAAGCGATTATAATGATGGGAATGTTACCCTAACGCTAACTGCTACAGGGTTGGAAGGATGTAATACTGCTTCGGACAACTTAATTGTTGAATTTGCACCAATTCCAGAAGTATTTGCTGGTAATGATGCTGAAATATGTGTAGGTGAATCCTATGATTTGTCAGATGCAACCGTACAATTCGGTCAAAATACACAATGGGTTGCCATAGATGGTGATGGAGTTTTTGTAAACCCTAATAGCCCGAATACAACTTATATTCCTGGCGATCAAGATGTCATTGACGGGTCAGTTACACTTAGAATTACCTCTGATGGAATTTCACCCTGCACAACATCTGTTAACGATGAGGTTGTGCTTACAATTACGCCTGTTCCCGAGCTAAACGTCACACCCAATTTTGATATTTGTGAGGGTACATTCACAATTTTGGGAACTACAGCAACAAATTACGATACTATTTCTTGGCAAATTGTTTCTGGTTCAGGTACATTACAATTCGCAGATCAACTCAAACCCATTTACACAACGGGACAAAATGATTTAACTAATGGTACCGTACTCCTAAGTGCTACTATTACAGGTACCGGCTCTTGTAATACATATACAGTAACTGAAAATGTAACCCTTAGTATAAACCCTAGTGGCGAAGTTGATGCAGGTGCCGATATGATTTCTTGTGTGGGCAATCCGTATACGTTTGCTAATGGGGCTACTTTTTCTGATGTTGAAAATATACGCTGGGAATGGGATGGAACAGGATCTATTACAGCTGGTCAAGGTACAATGACACCTACCTATACACCCTCTGTAGGTGAGACAGGTATCGTAACCTTCACGTTAATAGCTGATGAAATTTCACCATGTAATAGCGTTGTTTCAGATAAAGTTACTCTTGAATTAATTGCAAACCCAGAAGCAAACGCAGGCGTTGACTTTACAACATGTGCAGGTGAGGTAACTTTAAATGGTACTGTCTCTAACGCTAGTAGCTTTGCATGGTCTGGAGGAAATGGTGTATTTATTCCTGACAATGTGAGTTCACTTACCGCAGTATATAGTCCAACAACACAAGAGCTAAATCAGGGAAGTGTAACGTTGGTTTTAACGGCACAACCTATTAACCCATGCGCAGCTCCAGCAACGAGTACAGTGACAATTTCTTTTGAAACTCCGGCAACTGTTGACGCAGGACCAACATCAGCCTCGGTGTGTTCTGGAGACTCTTTTGTATTGGATTTTGCAACAGTTTCCAACGCATCTAACACTTCTTGGAGCACAACCGGAAGTGGTGTGTTTAATCCTTCTGAAAGTAGCTTGAATCCTGTATATATTCCTTCAGCAGCTGATATTGCTATTGGGAATGTTACGTTACAATTAACCGCTGATGGCAACGGAAATTGTGCTACTGTCAGTGACGAGATAGCATTGACTATTCAACCCTTACCTCAAGTTGCCATACTGAACTCAAGTATGATATTCTGTGATAATCAAACTTCAGTTAATATTTCAGGAGTAACTGCAAATGATTATGATCCTTTATCCTTGAAATGGACAACAAGTGGAGAGGGTAGTTTTGTGAATGATGCGGTATTAAACCCTGAATATATTCCACATGCCAACGATTACATAAATGGTGTAACACTTTATGTTCAAGTCACAGGACCGTCAGCAACCGCATGTAGTAACGCGATAGTTTCTGACGAAATTAAAATTTCCTTTACGCCTTCCCCAGAAGTTTATGCAGGGGCTAATGCGGAAATATGTATAACAGAGGGTTTTTACACGATTTCTGATGCTACAAAAAAAGTTGGTACAAATATAAAATGGAGCACTACAGGCACGGGTAGTTTCGACAATGAAAACATCCTAAACGCCACCTATACGCCTAGTGCTGTTGATATTGCTAATGGAAGTGTTAATCTCACCATAGAAGGAACAAGTGGACAAGCGTGCTCTTCCGTTTCAGATGTACTTACGCTTACACTAACAAAAAATCCAATAATTACATTAAGCCAAAACATTTTTACCGTTTGTACAAATGAGGTAGAAGTGCCTATATCGGGTGTAACTATTCAAGATGAGGCTTCCATAAATTGGAGTCATGATGGGCAAGGGAATTTTAAAGTTTCCAATACCACTCCAAATCAAGTTTATATACCAAGTGGGAATGACTTTGACCAAGGGGTAACGCTTACACTTACTGCCAATGGAAATGGATCTTGTGCCGTTCCAGCTGTGCGACAAATAACCCTAAACTTTACTGATGAAGTTACAGTTAGTGTGGGCGCAAATCAGGCTGCTGTATGTGCCAATGAAAACTTCCAAATCAGCAATACTACTATTTCTAATGAATTGCGTTTTGAATGGACGAGTCCTGGTGGGGATGGAACTTTCTCAGAAACTTCAACGAATATAAATCCTATTTATAGTCCTGGTCCGAATGATATCAGTAATGGAACAGTAAATCTACGCATTACGGGCTACGGCAGAGGGAATTGTGCCGATGTATATGATGAAATTACTTTAACCATTGACCCAGTGGTTGATGTATTTGCAGGAGATAATATTTCTTTATGTTCATCTGAGGTAAGCTATATTTTGAGCGATGCCTTTGCAACAAATGAACAGGCGGTAAGTTGGTCAAGAGCAGATGGCAATATCACAGGGTTTACGGACACTTCTGTAGAACAAGCACAATACTTCTTTTCAGACGATGATAAAGCAGCTGGATTTGTAACCCTAGTTATGCGTGGATTTGGTGATGCCAGTTGTACAACTACTGTCGAGGATACGGTTACCATAACATTTGTCCCTGATGTAGAGCTATATGCTGGAGATGATGCAAGTGTTTGTTATGGTTCGGCATACACTGTTGAAGATGCATCAATCACTCCAAACAGCTACGATGCTATTAGTTGGTCGTCTTCAGGTACGGGCGTATTATTATTTGATGATACGCTAAATCCCCAGTATACACCAAGTGTGGGGGATCTTAATTTGGGGCAAGTTACTTTGACTATGACTGTTACGCCAAAATCAGAATGTGGAGCAAATCCTGTTTCGGATGTCATGTTACTAACAATTGATGAAAGTGTTACTGGAACGGGAGTGATTAATGGCACTCAATCGGTTTGTGAGGGAGAAACTCAAGTATATACATTGACTGGTTTGAGTGGTGAAACAAATTACAATTGGGTAGTTCCAACGGGCGTTACTATTGTATCAGGTCAAGGTACAGATCAAATTGTAGCTTCATTTAATAATTTCAATCAAAATACGGATTTACAGCTTTCAGTAGTTGCCTCAAACGATTGTTTAAACTCGAATAAAACTTCTTTATTAGATGTTACTGTTTATGCTGATGCAGAGCTAGGTCTTGTTAGTGGTTCCAATTTAGTAAGCTTATGCTATAATGAGGAATTAACTCCAATAATGTACGAAACAAAAGGAGGTACCAATGATACTTCTATTCAATGGTTTGTCTCAGGCTCAGCTGTTGCTGCTCCAGCGGGAATTCAGTTTATTGAAAATGCATCTACTGTTGAAATTAGCGGAACGTTAAGTGCTTCGGTTAGCACAGATACCACCTATACCTACGAAATATCAGCTACTACGTTAGAGTGTTCAAATACTGTTACTGAGACAGGTACTTTAACCTTGCTTACTACACCAATTGTGGCTCTTGAAACAGGAAGTGATGATAATCAGACTTTATGTGAAGGAAGTCCAATAGCCGATATTAAATATACATTCTCAAACGCAGACGATTACACATTTAGATGGGTGGGAACACAACCTACAGGTATCAATGCAAACTATAATAGTGCAACAACCACTCTTACAATCTCTGGAATTTCTCAAAATGTATCACAATCAACAACATTCACCTACGAGATTACACCAGAAAATGCAATATCCGGATGTGTAGGAAATGCAGAAAGGGGAACAATTACTGTAAATGCTGATGGAGAACTTACGTTAAACTCAAGCAACCCCAACCAAACGGTTTGCGAGGGCGATGCTATTACCCCTGTGGTATTTACTTTAGGGGGTGGTGCAACAAGTGCTGAAATAACGCCCACAAATCCTGGAGATGATATTTCTTGGATGACTTTAACGTTAAATGGCAATATTGCAACTCTTACAGGTACACCAACCAATAATATCAGCACAACTACGGATTATGCATACACAATAACTAGTTTAGGAAGTGGCTGCCAGCAGGCGAGCAAATCGGGTGTTTTTTCAGTAATACCAAAACCGCGTGTTGAACTAAGTCCAAGTAGTGTTGGAACACTTTCGCAAACCGCTTGTGAGGGCGTTGCTATTGACCCAATTACATATGATTTATTAGATATAGATTCAGGATCATTAGTTACAGTAACTAATTTGCCACCAGGTGTGAGTTACAGTTTTAGTGGAAGCAATAGTATTATAATTTCAGGCGCACCAGTCGGTATTTCTAGTTTTACGACGTATAATTATAAGATTGAGGTGTCCTCATCTAGTTGTGTGTCCACATTTACTGGAAGTATTCAAGTTCATGCTCAAGATGAAATTGTTTTAAACAGTATTGGTGCTGATTTCGGAACATATTGTTTTGGTGAAAGTATATCCCCTATATCATATCAATTTGCAGGCGGAACCACAGGTGCAACCATTCAATGGGAAGAGGATGGCACGCCAATTTCAAGTAATCCTCAAGGAATAGCTGTAATTAAAAATGCCAACAATTTAACTATTTCAGGAACTTACAATGCGAATACCAATATTACAAAAGTATTCACGTATACCATTACAAGTTCAAATCCAGGCTCCTGTGCTGCAACAATTGCTTCTGGCTCTTTAACATTTGAGCCCAAACCAAACTTATTAATTCATTCATCTAGTAGTCAATTAAACCAACAGCTTTGTGAAGGCGATCCAATCAGCAATATTGTATTTGAAGGGTCAGCTAATGTAGATGTTGTGCAAATTTCTTGGGATAAAACTCCTAATGGAGTTACGGGTCAATACAATGTGGGAACTCGATTATTTACGATTTCTGGAACCCCTCAAAACATTGATTCAGACACAACATACACTTACACTGTAATTGCAAAAGATCAATCGACAGGATGTACATCAGAACTACAAACGGGTGCAATCCAAGTTTTTGCGGCTCATACCTTGAGTCTAGTTTCTAGTTCATCAACAACTTCACAAGTACTTTGTGAGGGGGAAGCTTTGCCCTTTGATATTACATATGAGTTTGAGGATGGAGCAACCTCAGCAACGGTTAGTGGATTAGATGGAACTGGATTCAGTTGGGTTGTTAATGGGAATCAATTAACCATAAGTGGAGTGTCCACAAAAGATATAAGTTCAATTGATGTGATTAACTACACAGTTAGTACTACAGGAAACTCATGTGGCAGCACTTCGCTTGCTGGCAATATAACAGTAAATCCAGATACCAAAATGGGTCTTATTTCTGCACCTGGTTCTTCAGATCAAACACTTTGTGAAGGACAGGCGTTAATTGATATTCAGTATCAAATTACCGAAAACTTCTTTGACTATGTGGTAAGTGGGCTGCCAAATGGGGTAAATCATAGCCTCAATCCTGCCACCAATGTTGTAACAATTTCAGGAACTCCAAGCACTAATATAAGTAGTGATGTAACCTATAATTACACTATTAAAGCACTTAACGCATATAATTGTATTGGTGCTGAATTTAATGGAACGCTCAATATTACTGCAGGCCCGGAAATGACGCTAATAGGTTCTTCTTCATTACTAAATCAAAACATATGTATTGATTCTGAAATACAAGCGATTAGTGTTCGTTTTTCAAACGGGAACACCCCAACAATTTCTAATTTGCCTGCAGGACTTGCTACTCAGGTAGATGCTGATATTTTTAAGATTACGGGGAGTATTTCACAAGGGGGAACCTATTCGTTTGATATTTCTATACGAAATAGCACATGTTCAACAGGACTTTCAATTCCTGTAGTTATTAAAGTGCAACCCAGTTTTTCTATTTTGAGTCAAGCAGATGCGGGATATCGTGAAAACCTAAGCCTTAACACAGGATTCTCTAGAGTTAAACACATTGCTTGCTATGGAGAAAGAACAGGTGAAATTAAAGTCGAAATGGACGATAGTAGTAATACGTATTTGTATTCTTGGACTGGGCCATATAATTACACAAACACAACTACCTCGCCGTTGATTAAAAATCTATTTCCAGGCACTTACACAGTAAATGTTAGTGCTCTACAGGCGTCTGATTGTAGTGTCTCAGAAACATTTATAGTGAATGAACCCGATCCACTACAAATGATAACAAACGAAATAATTCCTGTGAGTTGTGACGGTGTTGATGATGGGGTTATCTCGTTACGTGTCCAAGGCGGAAATACTGATTTTTATAAACAATTATCTTGGTTCTATTTTGAAGAAGACTCAAGCTGTTTCACGTACGAGATAAGCCTTAAAGACGAAGATAATGACAGTATTTATGATATTGTAGATGCAGATGTTGATAACGATGGTATTTTGGATGCAGGAAAATCAGATGGTAATAATGATGGTATTATTGATAGTGCTGATGCTGACCTCGATAGCAAAATTGATTCCTCATATGTGTTGAGTAACTTAAGTTATCAAAACTGCGATTCTGGACAGTTTATCAATCTTAACTTAGTTATTGATGACTTTTCATCCAACGGCTCTTTGATTGTGTGCGCTAGACCAAATACTGTTACTTCTAATGATAATTTAGATCATGATGACGATCCATCTACAGATCTTATTTCGGCTGTGGATGTTTTTGGTGGAAACACTTCATGCGCTTCGGGTGAATGGGTGGCAGTAAGTGATTTAGACGGGAGTAGCTATGGAAGTGGTCTTAAAGAAGGATTGCACAAGGTCGTTTTGCAAGAAGTTGAATTTTCCACTGGTGATACATATTGTAGTATTGAAAAAACATTCGAAGTGCCTAAAAACGAAATTTCTTTTGCCAACCTTGAAGTTAGCGAATCGTATTGCGTTGAAAGTAGCGGATATATTGATATTGATGTAAATGCAACAAGCGAAAACATATATTTTTATTATGATGGCAATAGAATTCCGGACACCGACATTTCTATACTTGCTGAAACCTTTGCGGCTACTCGATATCGTCTCAACATTCTAAATCCAATCGATGGGGCAAGTCTTGAGATACAAGACGAATTTGGTTGTGGTGTTGTTGTAAGTTCAGATTTACTAGATATTTCAGTTAACAATCCTGATTTCATTTATACAAGCCCAGAATTTGAAACGTATGGAACAATTAGCGAGCGATCAAGCGTTTCATTCACATTGGACGGCATAAACTCTTATGACCGCTTAGAGTGGGACTTTGGAGACGCCTCTCCATTGGCATACGGCGTCCGCGTATCACATCAATATCAAGCCGAAGGCACTTATGACGTTACCTTAACGGTTTATAATGCTTCTGGCTGTTTCAAATCAATTACCAAGCAGGTGTTGGTTGGAAAAGGATACTCTTTAATGATGCCGAATACCTTTACACCAAATAACGACAATATTAACGATCGTATTGGTCCTGTGTTTTCAGGTCTGAAAGAAGTGAACTTCTTTGTTTACAATAAATCGGGTGTGCTTATTTACCAAGAAACTGTTTCAGAAGATAGTGCATCATCAACTGGGGCTATTCAAGTTAAAGGTTGGGATGGAAGTAATGCTGACCCAAATTCGAATTATTATGTATATAAAATCATTGCTACTCGAATCAATGACGAAATTGTTACGGATGTTGGATCTATATTTTTACTAAAATGATAAGAATAAAATTTCCATATCGAGGCTATATATTAGCTAGTATTCTTGTACCGAGTTTATGTTTTTCACAAGCTGACTTCCCTCTAGCACCTTCTTTTTTACAACAAATTAATCCTTCCATTCATGGGATTAATTTAACTTCTAAGTCGGGAGTACTATTTTCTAGTTATAACTATGGCGACGGATTAAATGCTGAGAGTAACTATTTATATGGGAATATCGCTTTCAGAGATTTAAATTTTTCGATTGGTATAGATGTCAAATCCTTGAGTCTGAATCAACTAGGTTTAAAGGATAACTCCTTTCGCCTAAGCTATGCCTACAACTTACGCCTGGGCTATACAACTTATTTTCTTGCGGGTGTGGATGTTGCTATTGCTTCGCAGATTTTAGACCCAAGTGCTCTAATTTTCCAAGATCAGTTAAATGCTCAACTGGGTTCTATTGTAGATAGCTCGATTGATCCTTTAGCAAAAATAAAGCCCTCTACAAATTATTTTGATATGGGAATCTCGGCAACAGTATATAACGAAAATTATATGTTAGGAGTTTATATTGCTCATCTCAACACTCCCAACATATCATTTAATAAAGAATCAACTATTGAAAAGGAAATTGCCTATACCTTAAATGGAGCTATTGAATTTGATATTAATCCATACGGAAGAGGAATTTTACCTGAAAATACTTTCTTTTATGGAAGTGTATATGGGGTTTTACATGCAGACACTATGCGACTTGTTGCTACTCAAGAGTTACAAATGAACACGTTCTCTTTTGGATTTTTACAATCTCTCGTCAGCTATGGAGAAAACTCCGCTATTGAAAAAGGCGTGATTACCACTATAGCTTTTAACAATTTTTTGCTTAATGCAAACTATACGCTTCCCTCTGCATCCAACAAAATTAACGTTCCTTCAATATTTGAATTAGGACTTCGATTTAATTTTGATAGGTTTTTAAATAATCGCCGCGGATATTTCAAGCGTTTAAGTACGGATAACCTTTAAGGGTTTTGCTAAATCTTGATTCTGGCAACTTCTCGCGTTACAAATCTGATGAATCTTTAGTTTCTAATGACCTGTATTTTGATTCAAAACTAGAACTTTAAATAAAAGCTGTCATTAATGTTATAAAGTGAAAACCTATAGTTGTAAACTTAACATAAAGTATTGACTATTGCTTGGAAGTCCATTTGAAATATCTGTAGTAGAATAATCAAAACCATAAAGAAATTTATACATTTTCTTAAGTGTGTATGAGAAAGAGAAACCGATAGAGCTTCTATAATTTAAATTTAACCCAAATCTCACCTTGTCCATATAAACCCAGTCATTCTTAAGAAGTATTGAGATTGGGGCACCCAAAGAACTTGCTATCAAAACAGCAGTGTCCATATGCAGCCCCTCTATTTGATTCAGGTCAATATTTCTTCTTCCAATATTTAGAAATGAATTTAGCCTTCTCTTGTATACAATGTCATAATCGTTTTTGTAAGTAAAAAAAGATGTAAATACACTTGGACTTGAGAAAGACATAAACCAATCATGGTAATTTAATGTTATCCCTAACCCCATATTGGGAAGAATAGTGTTTATATTTTCTCTGAAAACAGGGTCGTCTTTATCATACACCAACAAAAGGGAATTGTCTAGCTTGATGTTGCGTAGCCCACCAGAAATTCCTAAACTAAGTTTTAAATCCTTTAATGCTTCAAATGTGTACGAATAAAACGCTGAAATTTCTGATTGTGACTGGGCACCGGTGACATCATCAAAAAACATTCCTCCATAAGAAACTTTCTCATTTGGAGCTTTTAGCTGAACAGAAAATAGAGTAGTCCCAGGAGCACCACTATAGCCAACCCATCGGGATGTATGGAATAAATCAAACAGTTTACCAGTTGATATTTGAGCTGGATTAAAAAATAGGGGGGTGTTTGCAATTTCGGAAAGACGTAAGTTGTCTTGAGCATTAGAAATGCTACAAATAAAAACCAATAAAAATATACATTTAAATTTCATAACTAATTGGTAACTAAATTAATAAATCCATTGGTTGTTATTGTCTGTCCGTCCCTGGGTCTAGTATATGATATAGTGTAAAAATAAGTTCCCATAGGAAGGATCTTAGAGTTATTTGTACCGCTGATGTTTGAATATCCTCTAAAAAAATTGTTGCTTACCCCATAATTTGAAGTTTTATATACAACCCTGCCGTTTCTGTTATAAATAACGATTTCGTTATCTGGGAAATAAGAGATGTTATCAATCATCAATTTCTCATTCATGCCGTCTCCATTAACCGAGAGTGCATTGTACACTTTAACCGTACATGGTTCAACGTACACCTCAAATTCAGTTCGAAGTAAACTTTCGCATCCAGTTTTTGGATCAATAGATGCAGCATAATAGGTCATGCTTTCAAGTGGTGTTTCCATTGATAGAGGTAAAATTGAGGTGTAGGTGCTATACCATACTACTTCCTCAGCGTTAACTTTTATGTCAGCGAGGGTGTATTGTCCATCCAAGCAGAATCTATTTGATGGTTCTAATACTTGAGGAGGAGGTGTGTCTTGTACAAAAACTTGAATGCTGGTTGGATAACTACGACATGCATAGCGATCAATTGATGAGGCTTCACTCACAATAATTTCGTTATGAGCATAGTATGTCTCTCCGTCGACTAGTGGTGTTTCGGGGTCAAGAACTGAAAGTCCATCAGCACTATACCAAATGAGTTTATTAGCAAAAACAACAATATCTTTAATCTTAGGCGCATCGTATATACAAAAGAATTGAGTGGAATCTGCAGTTGGCTTCTCCAAGGTGTTTGGTGTAACAATTATGGAAAAATTCAAAGTGCTTGAACAACCATTTCCTTCTGTGTAAATTGAATACTCAAAATTTGTTTCATACACTACATCATCAGGAATACCAGAAATTTCTACGTAGTTACCGTTTTTTGTCCAATCAACCCCAGGGGGTAAGCCTGTCACATCTACTGACGTAGCTCCATCATTTAATTGGTATTGAATTTTCTCCAAGGGTGTTGTTCCACAAACCAACTGATTTTGAGTTTTTAAGTGGCTAATTAATTTTACTGTTGGTTCAGGTATTCGAAGTATGTTCCCTGTTAAATAAGCAGTGTTGCACGAGGTTGCAACGGCGAAAGAAATTAGTGAATTTTCGTTAGCGGTAATATTTGTTTTAGGAGTGCCAGATACATTTAAAATCTTCGTTACATTATTAAAAGTATATTGTAATCCATCAGGAAGTCCTGAAACATTTGTAATGTTATCACCTCCTTCTAATGCTATTAATATTGGTTCTATGGCTTCACCTTCACAAAGCACTTGATCAAGTGAGCCGCTAGTAGGCAGCAGTGTGAGTTGCGCTAGAGGTTTAACAGTTATGGTCCCTTTCATCACTTGTTCGGTACAACTGCTACCACTTGTAGTGACAGAGTAATTGTATTTCTTTTCTTGACTAATATTGTCAGATGGTGTTCCTTCAATGCTTAGTAACTTAGCTGTACTATCGTAAATAGCGGTAACTCCAGTTGGAAGACCTATTACGCTTGCACTTGTAGCACCCCCGCCAACCTCAAATGTGATAGGCTCTAGCGGGCTTTCTTCACAAATAACTTGAGTGGTGTCACCCGAAGTTGTGTCATGTGTAAGGGTGCTATCACCATCAATTCTGAAGTTACCTTGTAAGGTTGTTTCTGTGCAATAATCGCTGATTGAACTTATTACATAAGAAAACTCACTGAATACATTTACTGGACTTGCGGGTGTTCCATATATACTAGCCACTTGAGTTGTTGTATCTAGAGAATAAACGATTCCATTGGGAAGACCTGAAACATTAACTAAGTCGGCACCTCCTTCTAGTGCTATCAATATGGGTTCTATGGCTTCACCTTCACAAAGCACTTGATTAAGTGATCCGCTAGTAGGCAGCAGTGTGAGTTGCGCTAGAGGTTTAACAGTTATGGTCCCTTTCATGACTTGTTCGGTACAATTGCTGCCATTTGTAGTAACAGTGTAATTGTATTTCTTTTCTTGACTAATATTGTCAGATGGTGTTCCTTCAATACTTAGCACCTTAGCTGTGCTATCATAATTGGCGGTAACTCCAGTTGGAAGACCTGTTACGCTTGCACTTGTAGCACCCCCACTAACCTCGAATGTGATAGGTTCTAGTGGGCTTTCTTCACAAATAACTTGAGTAGTGTCACCTGAAGAAATGCTTAAACTAAGTTGAGCATCAAGAGTTACAGAAATTGTTCCGTATACAGATTCGGCACACGGAACTCCTACAGGTGTGATTACGTAGTTATAGTCCTGCGCGTTAGTAACATTTGGTATTCCATTAATAATTACATTATTTCCGCTTATTTCTGCAGTAACTCCAGTTGGGAGACCAGTAATGAATGCGTCATTTGCACCAGATGTAAGCTGAAATATAATACTTGACGACATAGGGTCGTTATTACATACACTTAGACTTGCGGATGGTGAAATTAGTTGAGCTTTCGAAATTGGTTGTAACTGTGCAGTAATAACATTAGTGTTTGAAGCGCAATTCATAGAAGAATCAAACACCTTGGCGTAAATATTATCCCCAGTCTTAGGCGTAAAGGTTATAGAATTGTTTGGAGAAATAGAACCTTGAGAAACCCCATTTACAAAAAACTCATAAAAACTTCCACCAGATGACGTATAGGTTATTTCTTCACTTTCACAAACAATTCCAGTTGAACTTGCTGTTAAGTTCGGATTTAAAACAGTAATAATTAAATCGTTCGGACTGGTTAGGTTCATGTTGTCGGTCTCGATTACTATACGGCCTGTATTTGCACCGTTAATATTTAAGATTTGTATTAAGGAATCATTAACGATATTATAAGAAACTGGAGTCACTCCAATTTTAACTCCAACTGTATTCAAAAATCCTGAACCATTAACCTCTATTGCATTAGCGGATCCAGCACATACAGATGTTGGGCTAAAACCCGTTATATTTTGAGCAGCTAAAGTATTTGTTAAAAGTTGAAGAAATAAAAAAGAAAGTAAACTAAAAATGCTCTTAATATGCATAGCCTTATTTTCCTCAAAAATAGTAAATATCCTAAATAAGACTTTGTTAAATTTGAATAAATAGATTATAAACTCATGTCAAATTTATGTAAGCATTATTGTTTTATCATCTTAGAAGTTCCTAAAATCTTGTTTGAGTTATCATTAATCCTTAGTAGATAAACATTATTTGAAAGGTCTAAAATCTTAGTCTTAGATTCTAATAACATCCTTCCAGTGAGGTCTTGAATTTTTGCTTATGAGAATTCGTGGTTTATGTATTTTGAGAGGATCATGAGTGTGCTAATGAAAAACGGACCGGTAGAAATACCGATCCGTCTTGTTTTGTAGACAACTCCATTCAAATATCGAACATGAGTTTTACTCCTCTTGATTTTAAAAAAACGATGGATGCAATAAATTATTTAAATTTATCCTATAATAAGTAATTAACTAAATCATATGTTATGAAGAAGATTTTAATTATGGTTTTTCTTATTGTAATGGGGTGTTCAAAAGATTCAGATCCTGTAACTCCAACACCAACACAAACTGTGAAGTACAGTTTAACTATAACTGCAGGAGAAGGTGGTACTGTAAACTCAAGCGGAGGACAATATGATAGTGGAACTTCTGTTTCAGTAACTGCTACCCCTAACAAATACTTCAAATTTGTTAGATGGAGTAATGGAAGTACAGAGAACCCTATAACGATTAATGTTACAGAAAATATTACTATCGAAGCCGAGTTTGAGATACAAAACTTTGAATATGTATTTGATTATTCTCAGTTTTCACAGCCATCAGTGGATTTTTCTCCAGAGGGTCTTGGGTACTTAGAGGCGAATGATAAAAAATATCTATTTATACCATTTGCCAATCTAAGTGGGGACGAAACAGACTTCTTAAGAATTTTCGAATTTGACAATGATTCTAATAAACTAATTGATAAAACAAATTCAATTTTTAATATACTTCCTGAGGTAGGTTTTTCCAAAAGTCCTCTGATAATTGAAGATTTTAATGATGATGGTTTTTTGGATTTATTTCTTGTTGATCATGGTCAGGAGAACGAATTAATAAATGGTAGATGGGAAGGTGCTTTACTTAAATTTTATTATGGATCTGCCAATGGATTCATAAGACAGGATTTCTCAGGTATCACAGATAAAAAATTATTTTATCATCATGCTGACGCGGCGGATTATGATTTAGATGGAGATATTGATATTATTTCTCAGAGATGGGAATCTCAAACTGAACAAATTCCTTCCGGAAACACGGTTTCCATTTTGAGAAACAATGAAGGTAGTTTCGAAATTATTACCCTTGAAGATCCTTTGGATAGTGTTGGTAGTGTTCTTTTTTCAAATATTGATGATGACGACTATTTAGAGGTTTTATGCGCGACCTACAGGTCGGATGAGGGAACCTTGTGGGTATGGGACCCTGTAGATGGAACTACGTCTATTTTAAACGATCAGATGGGTCCTTACCAAATTCATGATATGGTAGAAATCAATAACTCTATAGGAAGTAGAATATTACTTTTTCCTGAAGATTATAATGGAAATAATACTCCAATTTTGTCATCAGTTGATAAGGGAGGATCCATTATTCAGTCAACTGATTTTCGTGATTTCCAAGGTAGAGATATTATAATCGATGATTTTAATAATGATGGGTTAGAGGATATTTTTATGTTCTTCGGAAACGATGGTGAGTGGTCAGGAGACTCTTCCTACGGCATATTGAGTAACTCCTTTTATCTAAACAATGGTGATAATACTTTTTCAAATCCAAGTAGGGTTGTTGATTACTTTGGAAACGATTATAGTGATTATGTTAGCAATCTATTTTTTCCACTAACGAATGGCGAAGACGGTTATCTCTTCATGAGATTTGAAAACGTTTATCCTTTTCCAAATAGGTCTGAAATGTTGATTGTTAAAACTATCGAATAAAAGAAATCGGACGCTAAAGACTAAAAAAAAACGGTTACACTTTATAAAAGTATAACCGTTTTATTGTTTTAGTAGCGGGAGCTGGACTCGAACCAGCGACCTTCGGGTTATGAGCCCGACGAGCTACCTACTGCTCTATCCCGCGATATGAATTGCAAATTTAAGGATAATAATGTACTTTTTGCAAGGAAATCAATAAAATGATTTAAAGAAATAAAAAAGCATCAAAAATGAATAAAATGGCACAGGATAGTACATGAAAGATGGAATGTTTTTTTATTTAAATTTAGAAAATGGAAAATAAATTCAGCCAAGTCGTAAATATTGGCAATGATGTCCCCAAATACAAAAGAATATATGCAATATATAAAGAGGCTATAGAAACCAATTTATGTAAGCCTGGCGATAGCATTCCGTCCATTAATGAGTTCAGTAAAAAATATAAGATTTCCAGAGACACTGTTTTTAAAGCATATTCCTTGCTTAAAGAAAACGGACTGATTAGTGCAACTCGAAATAAAGGCTATTATATTGCTGATGGCAAAAAGAAGATATTACTCTTATTGAGTACGTTTAAAGCATATAAAGAGGTATTGTATCACTCTTTTATGCAAAACTTAGCCGAAAATGTGATTGTTGATTTGCAATTTCATCACTACAATGTTAAAATATTCAATTCGTTTTTGGACGCTAATAATGATAAATACTATAAGTACATTGTCATGGGGTTTGATAATAAAGAAATTTTAGCCACCATTAACAAAATCGACCCAAAACGATTATTGCTCATCGATTGGGAAGTGTGTTCCAAAAAAACATCAAACTTCTTGTTGCAGGATTTTGGATCAGGGTTTTATGATTGTTTGGTTGAGGCATTGCCTTTATTTAATAAATACAAAGCTATCAACTTTGTTTATCCGGAATTTACTTACCATCCTTGGGAAAGTGTTGTGTATTTCAAAAAATTTTGTGAACAGCATGATATAAGTTACAATATCATTTCCGATTCTAAAAAGTTTGTCGTTGAAAAGGGGACAGCATATATTACGGTGAATGATAGGATGTTATACGAGTTTTTGGATCAGTGCAAATTAAAAGCGTTGGAACTTGGGCAAGACGTAGGTGTTTTGTCGTACAATGACACGCCTATAAAAAGATTTACATACAAAGGGATATCTGTAGTTTCTGTAGATTTTGCTGATTTTGGGGCTAAGGCAGCAACGTTCGTTCATTCCAATAGTTCAATCCAAACCTATTTGCCAACCAAACTCATTTTAAGAGAGTCATTGTAGCTGATTCATTCTTTTTTTCACAGGACAGCACAGGACAGATCGGCAATTAATTTCTATACATTTGTTTTTAGGTAAAAATTTGGATTATTGTATTGATTTCAATGGTCTTTATGTTTTAAAAACTTCAATCAAATAAATGAAAAAAACCGTAGTTATAACAGGCGCAGGAGGCGTGTTATGTAGCACTCTTGCCGAAGCATTTGCAAAGAAAGGTCATAATGTTGCCTTACTTGACTTAAATAAAGATGCTGCCTTGGCAGCTGCTGAAACCATTACTAAAGCTGGTGGAAGTGCTATTGGTGTAAAGGCAAATGTACTAGAGAAAGAATCGCTTATTGAGGCTAAGCAAGAGGTGAACAAGGCATTTGGCAAGTGTGATATTTTAATTAACGGTGCTGGAGGAAATCACCCACTTGGCACAACCTCTAATCCTTTCCTTGAAGCCAAAGATCTTGAGGTGGATATCGATGGATTCAAGACCTTTTTTGATTTAGATCCAAAGGGAATTCAGTTTGTTTTTAATCTAAATTTTATTGGGACCCTATTGCCAACACAAATTTTTGCGGTAGATATGGTAGGTCGCGAGGGCTGTAGCGTGTTGAATATTTCTTCTATGAATGCCTTTACACCACTGACTAAGATTCCTGCCTACAGTGGGGCAAAAGCGGCGGTTTCCAACTTTACACAGTGGTTGGCAGTTCATTTTTCTAAAGTTGGAATTCGTGTAAATGCGATTGCGCCAGGCTTTTTCTTAACCGAGCAAAACAGAACGCTGTTAACAAATAGCGACGGCAGTCTAACGCCCAGAGGAAACCAAATTATTGAGCAAACACCAATGGGTAAATTTGGTGAGCCGGAACATTTGGTGGGTACTACCTTGTGGCTTAGCAGCGATGATGCTTCCTTTATTACAGGAGTTGTTGTGCCTATTGATGGTGGATTTAGTGCTTACAGTGGCGTTTGATAATTTAATAAGATAAACATGGAACAAACATGGAGATGGTACGGGCCTAACGATCCGGTTTCTTTAAACGATATTAAACAAGCAGGGGCAACGGGTATTGTTTCTGCATTACACCATATTCCCAATGGGGAGGTCTGGACTGTTGAGGAGATTCAAAAACGTAAAAACACTATTGAAAATGCAGGGCTTAGGTGGTCTGTAGTAGAAAGTATCCCTGTTCATGAGGATATTAAAACACAGTCAGGGAACTACAAGGCATATATTGAAAATTACAAACAAAGTATAGAAAACCTGGCTAAATCAGGGATAAATATTGTGTGTTACAACTTTATGCCCGTATTAGACTGGACACGGACAGATCTTGATTTCGAAGTAGAAGACGGTTCAAAAGCCTTGCGTTTTGATGTTATTGCATTGGCGGCCTTCGAGCTTTATATTTTAAAAAGAACAGGCAGTGAGGAAGCCTATTCGAATGAAATTAAAGATGCTGCGAAGACCTATGTAAAGCAACTTACTAACGAACAGAAAAGCAAACTAACAGCAAATATTATTGCTGGTTTACCGGGAGCTGAAGAGGGCTACAGTCTAGAACAGTTTCAAAAAGTACTCGACACGTATAACGGCATTGACGCCGATAAGTTGCGAAGCAATTTAGCAGATTTCTTAAAAGATATCATTCCAACAGCAGAACAAAATGGAGTGCTTATGTGCATCCATCCAGACGATCCGCCGTTTCCTATTTTTGGATTGCCAAGAGTGGTTAGCACACAAGAAGATTATGCATATTTGTTCGAAAAGGTGCCGTCACGATCAAACGGAATTACCTTCTGTACGGGATCTTTGGGGGTAAGAGCCGACAATCATTTGGTGAGTATCTTTAAGCGATTTGCAGATAGGGTACATTTTATTCATCTTAGAAGCACAAAAAGAGACGAAATAGGCAACTTTTTTGAAGCAAACCACCTAGAGGGTGATGTGGATATGTTTGGGGTTGTGAGAGAAATTCTTTTGGAAGAGAAACGCCGTAAAGGCTTAAACTATCAAGATGCAGCCATCCCAATGCGTCCGGATCACGGGCATCAAATGCTAGATGATTTAACTAAAAAAACAAACCCAGGATATTCAGGTATTGGCCGCTTACGAGGTCTTGCTGAACTACGCGGATTAGAATTTGGAATTAAACCCTTTATTTAAAACAATACACATGAAAACGCAATATCAAACACGCTACGCTTCAAGTCCGAAAGAAGTAAAATCTTTTGACACCAAAGCCTTAAGAGATGAATTCTTGATTGACAACCTAATGCAAGAAGATCAATTGGTTTTTGTTTATACCCACTACGACCGATACGTAGTAGGTTCGGCGGTACCTAAATCACCGTTAACATTGGAGACCATAGATCCACTAAAAGCAACATACTTTTTGGAGCGCAGAGAAATGGGAATTATCAACGTTGGAGGAGACGGAATTGTTGAAGTAGGCGATGAGGTTTTCGAACTCACCCTTAAAGACTCTCTCTATCTTGGTCGTGGAAATAAAGATGTTGTTTTTAAGAGTGTAGATGCAAATAACCCAGCAAAATTTTACATCAATTCTGCCCCAGCACACAAAAGCTTTCCAAACAAAAAAGTGAGTAAAGCAGAAGCAAATAAAATAGAGTTGGGCTCGCTTCAAACAGCGAATCACAGAACCGTAAATCAGCAAATTATTGGGGGAATCGTAGATACATGTCAGCTTCAAATGGGGATGACAGAACTAAAAACCGGAAGTGTATGGAATACCATGCCGGCGCATGTTCACGACAGAAGAATGGAAATCTACTATTACTTAGATATTCCACAAGATCAGGCGGTGTGCCACTTTATGGGACAACCTCAAGAAACCAGACATATTTGGATGCAAAATGATCAAGCAGTGATTTCGCCTCCATGGTCTATTCACAGTGGTAGCGGTACGTCAAATTATTCCTTTATTTGGGGTATGGCAGGCGAAAACCTTGACTACGGTGATATGGATGTTGTTAAAATTGATGAATTACGATAAGATGAATTTATTTGATTTAACGGGGAAAACAGCCTTTGTGTCTGGCGCAACCCACGGACTTGGAATGGCTATGGCAACAGGGCTTGCGGAAGCTGGAGCAAAACTAATCGTGTCTAGTACCAATCCTGAAAAACTAGAATCGGCCTTAGCACAGTACAAAGAAAAAGGCTTTGATGTTTCGGGTGTTGTTCTAGATGTTACCAATGAGGCACAAGTGGTGTCGGTTACCCAAGAAATTCTGAGCCAACAGCAAGTAGATATTTTGGTAAATAATGCAGGAATTATCAAACGTATTCCCGCACTTGAAATGAGTGTTTCAGATTTCCGTTCCGTGTTGGATGTTCACTTAACGGGTTCGTTTCATTTGGCGCAGCAGTTTGCTAAGCCTATGGTAGCGCGTCAATCCGGTAAGATTATCAATATCTGTTCTATGATGAGCGAATTGGGACGTAATACGGTAAGTGCCTATGCCGCTGCAAAGGGAGGGTTAAAGATGCTTACGCGTAACTTAGCTACCGAATGGGCAAAACATAACGTTCAAGTAAATGGTATTGGACCTGGTTATTTTGCTACAAGTCAGACTGCACCCATTCGAGTTGAAGGACACCCATTCAATGAATTTATTGTCAATAGAACTCCCGCGGGTAGATGGGGGGAAACCGATGATTTAAAAGGCGCAGCTATCTTTCTTGCTTCTCGTGCTAGCGATTTTGTCAATGGACAAGTGGTGTATGTTGATGGGGGAATTTTGGCAACCATAGGTAAACCTTCAAACGAAGATTAGTATGAAACGCGTTTTTTTTAGTGCACTACTAGTTGCGGTATTTATGATTTCAAAAGCATCGGGACAAGAGCATTTGGTAACCGTTGAAAATACCTTGTCAATGGAACGCTCTTTTGAAACGGTTGAAATAAAGCTAGTGGATTTAGGATATTCAATGGATACGCTACCAACAGCTTTTACAGTTCAAGACTACAATTCCAAAGAAGAACTTATTTCACAACTTGTGGATTCGGATATGGACGGAAATGCAGATGTGTTGATTTTTCAACCCGAAGTTCCTGCAAACGAAAAAAAGCAATACGCAATTCGTAGTGCAACCAGTAAAAACGCAGCGCAAGTCCAATATTGTTTTTCGCGTTTTGTTCCTGAGAGAACAGACGATTATGCCTGGGAAAACAACAAAGTTGCTTTTCGAACATTTGGACCAACCGCCCAACAGATGGTGGAGCAAAACATCAAGGGGGGAACCCTTACAAGTGGTATCGACGCTTGGCTAAAAAAAGTGGAGTATCCCATTATTGACAAATGGTACGAAAAAACTTTAAACAAAAAGGGGTCCTATCATGAAGATACTGGTGAGGGACTTGATAATTTTCACGTTGGTGTAAGTAGAGGTGTAGGCGGTATCGCGGTTAAAAACGAGGATGTTTTTTATACATCGAAAAATTTTGTGAGCTGGAAAACTATAACTACGGGTCCTTTGCGTACCAGTTTTGTTTTGGAATATGCCAATTGGGATGCAGGCAATCAACTGATTAGCGAAAAGAAAACCATTACTTTAGACTACGGAAGCTATTTGTCTAAATTCAAAATTGAACTTTCTGGAGCTGAGGTTATTCACGCTGGATTGACCTTACACGAAAAAGACGGCGAAACACACCAGCATCAACATCAACAAACCCATTCAGGTTGGGTTTCCTATTGGCAACCCCATGGTGACTCTGCCTTGGGAACTGGAATCATTGTACCTCATGGAAATATGGTAACCTCTGAAGTGTATACTTCTGATAGAAAAGATTTGAGTAACCTGTATGCGGCTGTAAAGGTGGTGGATAATGTAGCTACATATTACGCCGGATTTGGCTGGAAAGAAACCAAAGAATTTAGATCTAAATTTGATTGGGAGGTATATCTTGAAACGATGTCTCAAAAAATAAATACCCCTCTACGAATTACGATTCACAGAAAGTAAGCATGAAGACCGAAAATTTTATTTCATCAAATTTTGCCTTACAATCAGAGGTTGCAAAACAGTTGTATCACGATTACGTGGCAGATTTGCCTATAATCGATTATCATAATCATTTATCCCCAAAGGAAATTGCTGAGGATAAACCGATTAAAAATATTTCAGAGGCGTGGTTGTCTGGCGATCATTACAAATGGCGCGCTATGCGCGCAAACGGGGTTGATGAAGTTTTTATTACGGGAAAGGAAACTTCCAATAAAGAAAAATTTGCGCATTGGGCCGCTACGGTACCCTATACATTGCGTAATCCGCTATTTCACTGGACGCAGCTAGAACTTAAGCGCTATTTTGGAATCGATGAGATTCTTCAGCCAAGTACGGCAGCTGCCATTTATGAAAAAGCAAACGAAATACTAGCAGGAAAAACTCCGGCACAACTTCTTGAGGATTTTAAGGTTGAAGTAATTTGTACAACAGACGACCCTACAGATGATTTAGCGTACCACAAAGCAATTGCCAAAAAGGGATTTTACACAAAGGTACTTCCAACCTTTCGTCCCGATGCAATTTTGCTTATCAATCAATCTGCTTATGGTTCTTATATTGAAAAGCTAAGCAATTGTGTGAATCATTCCATTAACGATATGGATAGTCTACTTCGTGCTATTCAATCACGTATTGATTTCTTTGATGCAATGGGTTGCCGCTTATCCGATTACGGCGTTGAACAACTTTATGTAGCTGATTTTACACCAGAAGAAGCAGATTCCATTTTTAAAACACGTTTGAGTGGTGCAACGGTTTCTGATCATCAAGCCGATATACTTGCTTCTTGTCTGTTAGATGCGCTTTGTAAAATGTATCATGCCAAGGGCTGGACTCAGCAATTCCATTTGGGTGCTATTCGCAATAACAACAGTAGGCTTTTAAAAGAAGTAGGGCTTGATGCAGGTGTAGATTCTATTGGAGATTTTTCCATGGCAAAAAAGATGTCTAAGCTTTTTGATACTTTAAATGCAAGCAATCAATTGGCAAAAACGATAACGTATAACCTAAACCCTTCGCAAAACGAGGTCTTTGCTACCATGATGGGCAATTTTCAAAATGCCGACTTTCCTGGAAAAATGCAATGGGGATCAGGTTGGTGGTTTTTAGACCAAATGGACGGCATTGAAAAGCAGCTCAATTGTTTGTCTAATATGGGGCTTTTAAGTCGATTTGTGGGGATGCTCACAGACAGTAGAAGCTTTTTGTCTTTCCCAAGACACGAGTATTTTAGAAGAATTTTATGTAATCTCATTGGAGATGATGTGCAAAAAGGCTTGCTACCTAACGATATTGAATTTTTGGGCAAAATGGTTCAAGATATATCATATTACAATGCAAAGAAATATTTTGGGTTTTAACAATCATAACGAATAAACGAAGTAAACGTAGAATGAAAACAGTTCGATTAATTTTAGCCTCAGTAACTCTTTTAGCGTTGAGTTCGTGTTCTCAAAGCAGTGGAAAAAGCGTTATTAAGCTTGCGCACGGACTTGATACCAGTCATGCCGTGCATAAAGCTATGGTATATATGAATGAGGTTTTGCAGGAGAAGTCAAACGGCGCGATGCGTATTGAGATTTATGCAAATCAACAGTTGGGTTCTGAGCGCGAGTGCCTAGAACTACTTCAAATAGGAAGTTTGGATATGACAAAAGTTTCTACAGGGGTAATGGAGAATTTTGCACCCAAAATGCGCATTTTCGGGTTGCCCTATTTATTTAAAGACCGACAACACCAATTCAATGTTTTGGATGGTGCAGTTGGAAAAGAACTTCTTGAAGATGGTAGAAAATATTGGCTAAAAGGATTGGGATATTACGACGCTGGAAGCAGAAGTTTCTATACCAAAGAAAAACCTGTAAACGCTCCTGAAGATATTGAAGGGTTGAAAATTCGTGTGATGGAAAGTGTCACGGCAATAAACATGGTAAAAAGTTTGGGCGGTTCTCCAACTCCAATATCTTGGGGCGAATTGTATACTTCCTTGCAACAGGGTGTTGTTGACGGCGCTGAAAATAACCCTCCTAGCTTTTATCTTTCTAGACACTATGAGGTGTGTAAGTATTATGCGCTAGACGAACATACCGCTTTGCCCGATGTGCTGTTGATTAGTACACATACTTGGGAGAAACTTTCTGAGCAACAAAAAAACTGGCTAGAAGAAGCCGTTTCACTTTCGGTGGAACACCAAAGAAAACTTTGGGCTGAATCGGAAGCTCTCGCACTTGCAGAGGTAGTAAAAGCTGGCGTTGAGGTGTCTAGACCTGATAAAGCGCCTTTTGTGGAAAAGGTTAATGTGCTTTATCAAGAAGCGGTCAAAGACGCTAGCCTTAAAAAATTAATTGAGAACATTCAAAAACAAGAATAAATGTCATCCATAAAAACCAAAATAGATGCCGTCTTAGGGAAAATCCTTGTTGTTATAATGGGGACTATGGTTATAAACGTACTCTGGCAAGTTTTTACACGCTTTGTTCTTGGCAATCCAAGTTCATTTACCGATGAGCTTGCACGCTTTCTGATGATTTGGTTAGGGGTGCTAGGCGCTGCTTATGTTTCTGGGAAAAATATGCACGTTGCTATTGATTTGTTGCCTTCTAGAGCCAATAAAAAACGTCAAGTAAGGATGCGTACAACAGTTGATTTGCTAATTATTTTATTTGCTTTTGCCGCACTTGTGGTTGGGGGTCTCAGGCTGGTATATATTTCCTATATCTTGGGTCAGCATTCTCCAGCACTACAAATCCCCATGGCACTTGTTTACATTACCATTCCCATTAGCGGAATGCTTATCATCTATTTTAAAATTGACAAACTAATACATCGATAATTATGTGGGAATATGCACCGGTACTTGTACTCGTTCTAAGTTTTATGTATTTATTAGCCATTGGTACTCCTGTTGCGTGGAGCATAGCTATTTCATCTACGTTGACTATGTTGGTAAGTATCCCGCTGATGCCTGCATTAACAACGGTGTCTCAGCGTATGGCAACGGGGCTAGATAGCTTTGCGCTGCTGGCGATTCCTTTTTTTGTGTTATCTGGCGAACTGATGAACAGAGGAGGCATTGCGAATAGGCTTATTGCTTTTGCCAAAACATTGGTGGGTTCACTTCCTGGGGGGCTAGCACTGATTAATGTTATTTCTGCAATGCTTATGGGAGCTATTGCCGGTTCTGCCATGGCATCTGCTTCTGCTATGGGGTCAATTCTTGGTCCTGAGATGGAAAAAGCAGGGTACTCCAAAGAATTTGGTGCTGCGGTGAATATTACATCTTCCACTACAGGTTTGATTATTCCTCCCTCAAACGTACTGATTGTATATTCGCTCGCAAGTGGTGGCGTTTCTATTGCGGCACTTTTCTTGGCAGGGTATATCCCGGGGATACTCACCGGATTATTTTTAATGACAGTTGCTGTTTTGTGGGCAAAGAAGAAAAAATACCCTATTGGAGAAAGAAGCAGCATTAGTGAAGTTTTTAAAACCTTTTGGGATGCACTTCCAAGTTTGTTGTTGTTGATTGTTGTTATTGGAGGTATTGTTACAGGGATATTTACAGCGACAGAAGCTTCAGCTATTGCCGTTTTATATACGCTTGTTCTAGGATTTTTATATAAAGAAATTACAGCAAAAAGCTTACCGAAAATATTACTAGATGCTTCATCCACGACGGCTATTGTAATGCTTTTGATTGGTGCTTCCATGAGTATGTCGTGGGTAATGTCTTATGAAAACATTCCTCAAGATATTTCAAATGTGCTATTAAATGTAAGCGAAAACAAAGTTGTAATTCTGTTGATTATAAATCTGTTACTGCTGTTTGTAGGTATTTTTATGGACATGACACCAGCAGTTCTCATTTTCACGCCTATATTTTTACCGGTTGTCACCAAACTAGGAATGGACCCAACTCATTTTGGAATCATTATGGTGCTAAACTTGTGCATAGGCTTGTGTACACCTCCTGTAGGCTCCGTTCTTTTTGTGGGCGTCGGTGTTGCCAAAACAACTATTGAAAAAGTTGTCCGACCGCTGCTACCCATGTTTATTGCTATGCTCATTGCACTAATGTTTGTTACCTATATTCCGGGGCTAACCATGTGGTTACCGCGTATGTTTGGTTACTAAAACGTTACGTACAAATTGCAGCTAAATTCCTGCTTTCTAACGGTTTTTACCATATTGATCCTTTTTAATGGCAATCGATATGATGTATCAAATAAAACTTTTTTTAAGTTGTGTTTATGCATAATAACCACGTTAAAATTTTGTTTGTAGCATTCTGTTATCAAAAATTTATTTAAATTTATACAATACTAATAAGTTGATATTTTTAGATGTTTTTGTTGTTGGGATTGCTAATGCTACAGGACAGTACATGATAGTTTAGCCCTCCTCAACAAATACTTTTGAGGAATTGATGACCATGATGAAAAGTCTACGGACTTACATTTTGGTTATTTCTAGTAATAACAACTTTAAATTAATTAAACTTTTAAGCATAATGAAGCAAAAATTTAAAAAACGGTGTTTTGTTTCTGGTGTAGTATTCAGCCTTATGTTGCTGCTATCCAGTTTTTCAGTAGCTGAATTACAAGCACAAAACATTGTCAGTGGTACTGTTACTGACAGTCAGGGAGTTCCACTTCCTGGTGTAAGTGTAGTACAACAAGGAACAAGTCAAGGTACTTCTACAGATTTTGACGGAAAATATACGCTTAGAATTTCATCGTCTGATGCAACACTTGAGTTTACATTTATAGGATTCGAAACAACTACACGACCTGTTAATGGTCAAGCAACTATAAATGTTGTCTTACAAGAATTTGTTGAAAGTTTGGATGAAGTTATTCTTGT
>Ga0209654_1000089_pt1 | contig 91983 bp, 65 predicted proteins | sample SaaInl1SG_22_DNA_FD_184646 | JGI IMG/M metagenome (GOLD analysis project Ga0209654, IMG submission 184646) | Marine microbial communities from expanding oxygen minimum zones in the Saanich Inlet - ESP_161SG_22_DNA (SPAdes) (version 2) | ecosystem: Environmental > Aquatic > Marine > Intertidal... | reverse complement strand
CCTCTAATTAAACTTTCACAGTTATAAATTGCAAATCTGTTGTTGCCTAATAGAGCAACAAATTTGTGTCCTTGATTTTCTGGATTTTGTATAAACTGTTTAACTTCAAATGCACTAATAGTTCTTGTAGGAAGATTAGGCACAGTCTTTTTGTTAGCAACCCAGAAGTAATAGTAAGTTGTGAACGTTCCACTAGCACTGTCGTACTCTCTACTAGTAGAGTAAGCGTTATTACCGTACTTACTAGTACCACTAATGCCTTTGGTTAATCCGTTTTCAGTATCAGCTTTGGCATCCCATTCGCTAGGTGTTAGTGTAGTCTTAACCCATTCGTATACTTCAATAGTGTTGTTTTCGAACAGTTGACTAAACTTGTTAACACTAGTAACAATATCACCTTGATAAGGATTAATAAATTTTGCACTGTCAATGTCCCACCAAACTTTACCAACAAACTTTTCAGCTGTGTGTGCTAGTTCGTCTACGTTTACGTTTAGTGTAGAATCTGCATCTTTAAATGAGTATACAGCCGGATCATAACTAGTCTTAAATGATATTTCTTGTTCAGCAGGTCCAGCAATCTTACCTTGTATAGGATCAATATAATCCAAGTAAGAAATAATTTCTTGATCTTTAGTATCGTATAAGAATACACCATTAATCTTGCTAACGTCTACAGGGTCAATCGGTTGCTTATAGAACGTCCACGATCTAGCTGTTGTGCCTTTTCTAAAGTTAACAACCGAACCAGTACCTTCTGCAATATCTAATCTAGGAATACTTACATAAACATGATTGTTTGATACCAATACTTGATCATCAAAGTATTCGCTATTAATAGCATAATTGTAATCTTTTGCAAAGATATATTTGTCGCCTATAAGCTCATATATAGACACTGTTCCGCTAGCACCTGTGCCTCTTGACACTATAGCAAGTGTTTCGTTACCAAAATTTACTTTCTTTCCGAAACCTGTGTTGACAGTTCTAAGTCTGCCATAGAGCGTTTGTGATAATACAAACTCACCGTTTGTCTGTGTATAAATGTATACTGCACCGTTGTTACTTGCTACATCATCGTTGGTACTTGCAGAAACTGCAATAGTTTTACCGTCATTACTAATTGATATATTTTCAGCATAGGATTCGTCTGCAGATGTTAACGACTCAATTGCTTGACTAAACACATATCTGTCGTTTAACTTTCTGTAAACTAGAACTTGCGGAGCTTGTTGATTGTATTCTGCTGTTGTAATTAATACTCCGCCGTCTTGGCTTGCATCAAAAGATTCGCCAAACGCTGTAAGATCTTGTTGTCCAAGTACACTGTCATCAAAACCAAAAGTTTCTGTTACTGGAATATATCCTAATATGTCTGCTCTGTTTTCTAGTTCTGTCCAGAACATACTATTCCAAGAATTAGCACCCAAGTTTGTGTTAGCACTGTAGAGTTTACCATTAAACTCTACAATATCTTCTTCAGCGTAAGGTATGCTATTATCAAACTCGCCGCGATATGCAGGATCTATACCAAGTTTCCAAACACCGTCGCCTGAATTTTTAATTATATAAATTTTACCAGACTCAACTGTACTGTCATTTGCATTTTTTGCACCGGCTGCAAGTATAAATGCAGTATATGCATCGCCATCTTTTACAATCTTAATGTCTGTACCTAGTTGTGCTCCATTATCAGCATCATTAACACTATAATACCCATTTAGAATGTATCTATCAGAATCGTCACGTTCGTAAATTGCATAAGCGCCTTCATAAATTAAGCCGCTTGCGTCTCTGCCGGCAGTAACCGGAATATTAAATACCTGTTTCCAGTCTAGGTTAAACGTTTCTGGGTCAGCTACTGCTCGCTCAATGCCTGCTTTAGCTTCCGTTACATAGACATAATACTCATAGTTCTCAATAAAGTTAAACTGACCTACAGGAATTTCTTCATTTTTCTCAATAACAACTAGTTTGCCAGCAACATCATTATCTAATTTATTATCAAGAATGTCACCGATTAAGCGAACCGTACTATCTGTTTCTGCAAATGATGCTCTACCAATATCGTCGTTATTAATACCTAGCGCCCAGCCGTCTGTTGCGTTTCTTACAAAAATTCTTGCTCTGTCAAACAGTCGAATAACAAATGCAACCGTTGCACTTGCATCGCCGTCTGGATCAACTAGCGGATCCCCAACTTCCGGAATGTAAGGATTACCGTAGTTTGGATTATAATCAATATCATCTGGGTTAGGAGAGCCAACTGTATCAAAGTTAGTGTAGCGAACTTCGAGCCATCCATCCCAAATATCTGTAATTTGGTGTAGATTGTTATTTAGGTAATCCCAAGGAAGACCGATTGCTTCTGGGTCTTGAACTTCGCCTAGTGGTGTAGTTCTTAAAGTATTAAACCAAAGTTTAAAATTGTCGCCTGCACTAAAATCTGTACTTTCAACAGGTAGTCTAAGAATCCAGTTAAGGCTTAGACGCTCAATTTCAGTTTGGCCTTCAATGTAACTCAAAGACTCAATATAACTAATTTCTGTTACATTGTCATCAGTATCGTTTTGTACATTATTATAAATGTTATAATACGGTAATGTAGTATATGTAACTTCTTCAGATTTTGCAATATAGCGTACTACAAGATTTGCATTAGTTTCTGCTACAACGTTGCTATTAAATGAAGTTCCGACATTAATATACCAGAAGTTTTCAAAATCGTTGTACTTTTCGTTTCTAGGGAATACACGCTCGTATTCGCCAATTAATACATTGCCGTTTGCATTAAAGATTTCACCTGTTTCGTCAATTGAACCGTTAATATTGTTGACATAGATAATTGTTCTGTTGTCGTCAGTTGTATATCTGTACACAACTGTTGCACGGCCAGTAACTGTTGTTACTATATCGTCAACTTCAGGAATAGATTGCGTACTATCAACTCTAAGTACATCTTCAACTTTAGCGATAATTTCATGTTCGCCGTCGATAAAGTTTTTAGTTATAACACTGTGTGACTGGAATGGCAAGTAACCGTTTGGTTGTAGCCATGTATACTCATTCCATTCTAGTACTAGTTTGTCACCTATTTTAGTTGACTCGAACTGAGAACTATTAGCTCTAATCAATAAGTGATCAGTAGCGTCTTGCTCAAAACTATAGTTGCCGCGTACAATGTATTCTACATCTGGATAATTTGTTCCAGTATATAAGTCTTCTTTAACAAATACATTTGAGTCAAAAGTATTAAGTGTTGTAATTTCTTGTGGTTCAATTGACTTATTTGCCTGCCATAACTGTCCTTTATAATTTACAACACTACCTTGAGGTACGCCAACATCTTTTAGATCGTCCCAGTTGCCTTTATAACTAGATCTAACGTTTGTAGCATAAGGTGCACCGACAATGATATACTCGCCGTCCGGTGATACTGCAACACCTTCGCCAAAGCGACTTTCAAAATCAAACAACGTGCCAGTTTCTTCAAACTTTTGCGATAAAGTAAAGTTACTTACTTCGTTAGCACGAGTAAAGATGTTAAGTGAGCCAATCTCGTCTGGACTTTGACTTATTTCTCCGGGCTGTCCTACTACTAACACTTGGTTATTTGATGTAACATCAACGCTAGTACCAAATAGATCAGGACCTTCTGAGTTTGTTAGTGTATTAGTAACACTGTAAACATCGTTATTTTCTAGTGTAACCCAACGATTATTACCAATATCATCAATCCAAAGTTTATCTTTGTTTTGTAGAGACACTTCGTTAATTTTGTTGTTAACTTCGTCAACTGAGCTTAGTCTAACTGTAGCCAGTTTAACAAGTGTTGCACTAATATCTTCTTGATTTCCGCCACTAGCTTCGATAGTAATAATATCATTTACAAACGATAGTACCTTGTAATAGCCGTCTTGTTTATTTGCATTTCTTAAACCAATATAATCGCCAGCAGTTACATTAGGATTAATATCAACTTGTAGTGCTAATCCTTCTAGTACTTGCTCTATGTTAACTACACGCACATTTGTATCAAGCACTTTGTATACGTTCCAAGATCTTCCTTCTGATGCTACCCAAATATAATCGTTGGCAACAGTAGTAGAAATATCTAAGTTAAGAATATCAGTAAATTTGTCAACTGCATGTTCTACGTCATCTCGGTCAACGTATCCAGCAGTTTGCAAGAACCCTTCAGTAAAGTATGTTGTAGGGAAAGGTTTATGATCGTAATTTTTAGTTTTTAAGTATACATCATTTCGTGTTAGATTTAATACCAAACTGACATCATTAGGATCTACTCGCTCTACTAGTTCTACAGGCTGAGGACTTAGTCTGTAATCTTCTTCTGGAATAATTACTTCAAACTCATCAAAGCCACTGTTAGCACCATATTGTCCTAGTCTAATAGCCCATTCTTCGTAGAACTCTAAACTGTCTTTGCTTGCACTACCTAGTTTGTCAAACAATTTAGTAAGTGCATTTTGTGTTCCTTTGTCACGAATAAAACCTTGATAGAACTTGTATTGACTTGTGCTGTCAGGAATAATATTTTCTAAATATTTTCTTGCTTGATAGCCAATAAAGTGTTGTGCAAGTTTTTGTTGTTCAGTATCAAAGTTATTAGTTTCTAGGCTATAGAAATCTGTAAACTGGTTAGCTTTGTAATCAAAGTTTGCCAACAGTTGACTTTCTGGCTTAGAACTTAGTCTATTCCATTGTTCGTCAATGAATGTTTCTGTACCTGTAATTGACTGATTAGCAGCATAAAAGAATTGCTTATACTTAACTAAGTCACCGATTGTATATGCTTGCCAAGGTTGCCACGCTGTTACCTGTGCTTCATCATATATAAATCCAGGAATGTTTAATCCGCCATTCCAGTCATCTGAACGATAGCCAAGAGCACGAATTCTTTCTTGACGGTATCCGCTAGCCTTGTCATAAATTACATCACCAAACACTGTTTGATTGTCAATTACAACAACATGTTCTCTTTGTACAACAGGAATCTTAACATGATAAATGCCTTCTGTTGTATTACGAACTTTAAGTCCAAAAGAATTTGTTTTATCGCGTACTGTATTACCAAACTCAGTAACCAGTTTCTTGCCGTCTGCTTTTAATAAGCTGTAGTCAAAGAAGTTATCAAATATATCGTCAACTACTGCATAGTCCTTTTCAAACTTTAAGAAGTTAGCAGCAGGGCTTAAACTAATAACTGTTCCTGCCTTCCAGTTTTGTAGTGTCCAGAACATGAACTCTCTTGCGCTCAATGCCCAGTTTTCGATATTTTCTAGATCTTTATTGAAGTTATCAAATACAAACCCTATACTTTCTAAATACTTTCCATAACCTATTAAAAAGTCAACTACTTCTTGTATGCTTCTGTAGGTTGTACCGTAAGGAACAGTTGATATTGTAGTAGCAAAGTTTTTACGGAATTGTGCAGTGGCGCCGCCTACTAGAGGAAGTTCAGGCATTTTTTGGAAATTGTCTGTGTTAAATTCGGTAGAGCTGCTATGGGTTGTTTTTACTCTATAAAATTCGTTGTTGAATCTTACAAGTTGTCCTTGTGCATAACGTTTGTTTTCGTCCCAATCTAAAAACGATTCTGTTACTCCTCCAACCCTTACTAGAGGATCGTTATTAAACTCAACTGGCTTGTATATTTTAAATTCAGGCGATGTTTTGTCATACCCTTTTACGATAAAGCCTTGTGCTTGTTTTTCAATAATTACACCACTATAAGAATACAAGTCAATCGGTGTACTTGTGTTTAGTATAATTTGATAGTTTTCATCTGGAACAAAAATGTTGCCTTCATTTAGTGGCGTTCTACTGTCTAATATTAGGCGTAGTTTTTCTTTTGCACCAAACCCTGCTAGTTTAAATCCTAGTTGATTAGACAAACTAGTTAATGTGTTTTTGTACTGTTCGTACATCAACCCAGTGTTGTCTGTTAGCAGTCCTTGCATATAGTTTACAAGACCTGCTGTGTATACTCTGCCTTCACCTGTGGTAATTGCAGGGAAAACAACATCATTTAGGGACAAGCGTTTGTTAGTAGTTGAGTAAACTAGTTCGTCTGCACTATTTCTTATAATTCTGCTTCTGTCGTATGCAAGTCCAAATACTTTTGCAGGTTGATTTACTAACCATGCAACAATTACAGAAAATGCATGTTCACTGCTTCTTCTCCATGCTGTTTCAATAGGACCTTCGTCTCCGAAACGCATGCTGTCTTTTTGTGTTGTGGTCAAAAACTTTTGTGCAACACTTGATTCATCTGGTGATAATAATTTACCTTCTGAATCTACAGGAATATAATTCATTAGATCAGTGTGCTTGTACTTGTTATCGTATCTAGGGTTGTTAGGATCACGAATGTATCCGTTTTGAATATCTTCCCAAATTCTAAAATTATCTTTGGTGTATGGAGCAGATCCGTATTCATCGTCCCACCATGCAGGTTTAACCGTAAAGCCTAGGCATTCCCAAGGCATTGTGTGAGGACGATCAGTTCCGTAATAGTCTTTGTAGATTGCTCTCCAATAACCCGGAATAGCTTGACCATTTGGAAATGCTCCTGTGTAATAGTTCCAAGTAAACGAGTTTAATCCGTCATACCCTGCATTTTGAGTGTAGTCAACACTACCAACTGTTGTTAACCAGTCATTAAAGTCAACAATCATACTAGGTGCAATTGAGAAACGATCAAATCCAGTAGGTCTGTCAACAGTGTTAATAAAATCGTTTACATCAAATACATCTGGATTGTATTCAATTTTAATATTGTTGTAGATTCTTAATTCTAGATCTAAAATTAAATCATCTCTAAAGTCTTGGTATGCTCGTGTAAGACTTCCGTCGTGCCCTTGTATCATAGGAACAAACTCGGGATACATATCAATTGACGTATTATCCTGTGCAACTTTTTCTAAAGAGTTAGTTGGAGCAAACAGTATTGTCGGTGAACCATCAAACATTAGTGCTGTAACTTCACCTTGAGAGTCAGCTGCGCTTGCTGCTGCTTCAGTTGTATATAAAGGATAAAAATATCCTGTTTGTGGTGCTAGTTTTGCATCTACTGCTGTATCAAGATTACCGTATACTTTGTATGCAACATCTTCTTGCGCAGTACCTGATTGGTATGTATCGTCTTGAATAAGTTTTGGAATATACTTGTTCCACATTCCTAGTTTTGTAGGTGTTGGCGGAATCCAGCATCCGTCTGTTGATTCGTACTCAAAGACTTCTACAGTGTCGCCAGGCTCAGAATATGCAAGAATTTCAATGAAGCTGTTTTCATTAAACACATAATCTCTAGCATGTGTTAGCTGACGCCCGTTTAGGTATACTAAAAATGCACGTTCTGTAAGCTGTGTTAGATCAAACTGTGAGCTGATTGGAAAGAAATTGTTGTCGGTGTCAAACACTTCATATGTAAACTTTTCAAAGCCACCAAACGGAACCATGTCTGAAAAGTAAAACGGATCCTTTTCAGTTTTAGGACTAGTTAGCTCAAGTAATACTTTGTCTACAAATTGTTTAGTAGTACCATCGAAGCCTGATCCGTCAGCAGTTTGTAAAAATGCTCTTTTAAACTTAGAATATTCTGTTTTAGCATGTCTTACTGCTTTAACAACGTCAAATTCTTTTTGTGTAAAGTGCAAGATTGGAAGATTAATAGATCCACTGTGCTGTACAAAACGAGTACCGTAAGGTGAAATATCGCCTAGGTCACGTAGATTGCTAACACCTGGATATTTACCTGCGTAATCTTCTAAGTTTTCAACAATGCTGTTTACATGGTCAATTACTTGTCCAAGTGTAAAATCAGTAACATTTTCGTTTTGTGGATTATTCTGTAGATTTACAGGAAACTCATAAAACCCCTTTTCAGTTTTAGCAGCACTACTTTGTGTTTTGATAACAATTTTATCATCAGTTGTTAAGTTGTTTTCAAATCTAACAAGTGATTTTTGATTTATTCTATTAACTTCGTAGTCGGTATTTTCTAGTAGTTTGTTGTTGTTTAGATATACTTCAATTTTTAAATCGTTTAAGTCGCCGCTGTTTTCATAAACATCAACAGGAAAATTATTTCTAATTTCTACTGTGTTATACTGACGTGTAACTTTTTGTACAGACTGACCTGCTTTGGTCCATGGACTAACTGTTTCAAAATCTGTTAAGCTGTTGTACACTCTTAGTAGAGCACTATCGGTTGTTGCTGTTAGTACGTCTGTTAGATTTTGGAATGTAAATGTATCAGTTTGGATATTAAAGTCAAAGATAATATCGCCACTGTTTTCAATACTTCTGTAGGATAATGGAAATCCTAATTCTGTATCATCAGCACCGGTACCTTCTCTATAAGAGAAAAGTTTAGTGCCTGCAAATGTGCTGCTTTCTAATTCGCTTAGACTGTTTCCAGCAACACCAAACAAGTCAAATCGCGGATGCTGATTAAAGTCTGTTTTTTCTTGTGCAACTGCCCACTGTGTTCCGTTGTAGTAAAAGATCTTGCCGCCATATGTACTACCGTCTTTTACAAAAACAGTTTCGTTTGTTTGTGGCTGTGTATCGTCAACTTCTACTAGTGCAATCTGTGTTTCTTGTGTTGCTGTTGCAGGTCCGCTATGATTAATAAACTTAACTTCAAAAATTCTACCGTTAACTAGAATGTCTTCGTCTGCTGCAAATAGCACACGCATTCCTTGCACTAAATCAACACCGTCTACGTTGTAACCAATACTTCCTTCTACAGTAGAAAATACATCTTTAGTTTTTAAATCAATTAAGTCTACTGCTTGCTTTGCGCTTGTACCAAAGTTAAATAGTTTAAGACCTGCACGATATTCAATAATAGGTCTTGTTGCACGATAGTTTTGATCAATATCTGCAGGCGTTCCGTTGACCAGTGCCGACGTTTCAATTACACTACGGTGCGTCCATTGATTGTAACGAGACCAGTAATTGCTGTCAGGTGCAGCTCTATTGATTACAATATAATCTTTAACGTCTGAGTATCCTTTAGCATCATCAAAAGGAAGTTTATCAAACGGATTTGCATCAAATTCAATTTCTTCGTCGCCAATGTAATCACCGGTAATTTCTAGATCAGTTTCTGAAATTAGTTTAATTGACGTGCCGACGCCTTCAACATACCATGCACCTTGTGCATATTTTTCAGGTGTAACATCACCACGAAATTCTACCTTCATACCGTTTGACAAAGCATATCCGTTTGTCATAGTATAAGATGATTTTCCTAAAATTTCTCTGTCTACATCAATAGAAGAATTTTCTTCTGCATCACGAATAATAATTAAACCGTGAATTCTTTCATCGTTGTCGTTAGTATAAAACAGTCTGTCCGGTGCAGTTAGAGGAACTTCAAATTTAATTGTTCCTTGATCAACTGAGTTAGCCGACAGGCCAACTGAATACAATGTATCATCTTGTAATACTGTGTTAAATCTAATACTGAATGGCATATCAGGCGTATCAATGTCAAACACATACTTCTGTCCTCTGTACAGTGTAAGTGTTTCGTTGACTACTGTATTTTCTTCTCTAAAACCGTAAGCAACGTTATCTACATTGTCAACAGGACGTACTCTAAACTCAGATTCAATGTCACGAAGCTCGCCTATTACAGCAATACTATCAGGACCGTTTGGCATCCAGTAGTATTCACGGAAGTTAACAAACTTATCCCAGTCAATGTGTGGTTCCCAAGCATAGTATTCTTGAGTGTTAAGCAAACTGTGATCAGCAACATTTCCGTTTCTAATCTTTACACCGTTAATAAAATCAATGTAGTCAGAATAAACATCAACGTTGCCGATTGCATCTCTGTGTACCACAGCAGGTTCGAACTGATAGTTTTCTCTTTCTGCACTTACATCAGTAATATAGTTGTCTAAATTTTTAAATGCTTTAGAATCTTTACGTCCAAAGTATCCATCAATCTTTTCAACTACGCCTGGATTGATTAGTTGATCTAAAGTAGAGGATAAAAATTTCTCGTTAGCTACTGTTCTAAAATACTTAGGTAGAAACTGAGAACTTTTTCTATTCTTATTTGCATCCTTACCAAGTGGGATATTGTTTTCATCTTGGCTCATGTTTAATTACTTCCTCCGCTCTGAATACCTGTATTAACGGTTCCTGTAGAACTAACAAATGCTCCTTCGCCTGCATTGATTCTTGAAGCTGTTATACTATCAATTATTTCAATATTGTCAACAGTTGCATCACTAATAAAAATTTCGTTTTCTTCTGATTTAATTTCGTACATACTACCAAATGTTTGATCTTCCTGAACAGGCACGATTATAAAGTTAGTTATGTCTGGAGCAACACTGTTCATTACATACGTAGCTAGTTCTGTAAAGTTAAACGACTCTCCAAATGTCCAGTTGTCAAGTGCAAAAAATTGATTCATTGCTGCAACAATTCTTGATTTTATATCATTGTCATTTACAACTTGTTCTGGATTTTTAACTACTTTAAATACTGCTTGAAGTTTTTCTTCTGCTTTGCTTCCGAATAACACTTTATATTTTACTGGATGATAAATTATTTCATCACTAGTAGCTTTGTATTGATTAATTTCTTGACCGTAATTTAAAAACAACTGATCCGAACTTGGCGGTAACGGTTCAGTTGATGTAGAATTTGCAAGATACTTTCTAAAGTCTGCATCATATTGTCTTGTTAGAATGTAAGTATCAATGATATTTGATGCACCTGGATCAATTCTGTTGTTTTCGTCAGCACTGTGTATGTATTGAAATTTAATTTTGTCTCTTCCGACAAACGCTTTGTAGTCTGCTGTTAGTACTAGAATATTTGTTTGTAGTGTTTTAAATACGTCTGCATCTCTAATATAGAAAATCTGTCCATTATCGTATTGTGTAAACGAACCAATATCTGCTTCAGTGTTTACTGTTCTAATAGTAGAAGCAGATTCGCCGTAATAAACATAAATCTCAGAATCTTGTCCCGAACTTACTTTTTGTAAGAATACTAATTTATCTTGTGGATTAGTTTCTTCGTCAACTAGTTCTTCAAAAATATCTGGATCATCAATAATACCGTCGTCGTTTCGATCATAAAATCCAACTTCAACTTTTTTACTATTAATGTATCCGTCAACGTCTGTAAACTCTGAAACAATTTCCCAAATAAAATCTGTATTAAATGCTTGTGTACTGTCAGGTTGTGTGTTAATATTTAGAACGTCAACTTTATCTTTGATTAACTGACCTGTTTTGTTGTCGTATATTTTTTGTTTTGCATCAAAGTAAAAATTAATTTCTTCGTCACTCTCAAATACATAACGAAGACCTCTAGTAGTAATTGTATATTTTTCACCGTTAGTTTCAAACAGTAGCAACCAACTTGCATCTAGGTTAGCTCGCGTTGTATCACCTGCTTTACCGTTACTAAACTCGCCGGTAATGTTTAAGTTTTCTTTTAAGATAACACGCCATTGTCTAACATTTTGATCGTAGCGCAAACCAAATGTTTTGTATGCAAAAATTTGATCAATCATTTGTGTTTTAACATCTGCAGGAAGGAGTCTTGTATACTTTGGCCTTACTTCGTCTAGTACTGCACCTGTAGGAATAGTTTCATTCAGTGCAATTGCACCTGCTTCATCAGCTGTTAGTTCTACACCACTATCAAATACACTTAATACCCGTACCCATTTATAATACGCTGCTCCAGGAACGCCTATTCCTGTTCCGACTCTAATAGCATAATTGTCAGTTGTGTCAAAGTATGTGCCCGTTGGTGCAACAAATTTAAGTAGCGCACCTGACTCAACATAGCGCAAGGCGCCGCCTGTAAATTCACCTAACCGAAAACGGTCTGTTCCGTTGGTTAAAAATCCTGTAGAGCTATTAGATGCTGTAGTAGTTTGATCGTAAGTTGCATTTAAATCATTAACAATAATACGTGCATAGTTTGCATGATAGAAATTGTTGATATTTCTAGTTGCCAGTAATGGTTCAATTAAGTTAGCAATTTGACCTTCGATATCTGTTTGATTGTTAAATGTAAAGCTATTTTTATTGCTTACATACTCTTTGTAAAGTACGCCGTCTTTGGCAAACAAATTAGTGCTAGAATACTTGCTAGTAGGATCTTTAAGATCAAAATATCTGCTAATACCACTGCTGGTACGATTTGTGCTTTTTACTTTAATAATTTCTTGACTTATGCCGAGCGGAATAACTTGATAGTCTTCACCTGTGATCATTCTGTTTTGCGAATAATAAGTTTGCGGAGCATTACGTTTGATACTTGCCGTAGTTTCGCTAATGCTTGCATTAGAAACAGTTTCTTTAAGTGCTAGTGCAACTGTAACAGTTTGTATGCTTCCGTTTCTTGCAACATAATCAATAGACATTGTTACATTACTAATGTCGCCTGCGCGAATTACAAACTGTCTGTTTGCACTTGTGCGATAGTAGATACGGAAACTACCACGAGGTAAGTTGCCAAAAATGCCGTCACTAAACAGTAGGTTAATTCTATCATCTACTCTAGTTTGTACAGCATAAATATTTCTCAGATTCTTTTCAATTGAGTTATAAATTACGTTGTTGCCAACAGCACTGTCAACTCTTGACCATAAATTACTTTCAATACCTAAACTATTTAAACTGTACAAGAAAATATCATCGTTATTAATATTTGTAGCATCAATATTAATTACTTGATTTGCGCTGGGAGAACTAACACTAAACTCTCCAGTTTGTATTGATCCTTGGCGAAAATGCATAAAGTAACCTGTGTTAGCACTACCGTTCCCGCGGCCATCTTCTCTGTAGAGAAATGCCATACTGTTACCAGGTAGTGGAGGTTCTTCTACAATGTTAGAATCTTTAATTGTGCTGCTTACAACTTCAAACTGTGTGTTTAATCCATTAACAGATTTACTAAAACTATATTTCGGAATGTTTCTATTAGTTGCATTAAAACGATACTGTTGTGTTAGTACACCGTTAATAGATTCAGACTTGTTTGGTTTACCAATAATACCATTAGCAGGAAGTGCAGCATTAAGAATTTTATTAAATTGTTCATACCAGTTTGAGTTGCTTGGATCGTTCCAAATAATATTTTGTCCGGCTAAGTTAATGCCGTTTGAGTCAACTAGTGATTCTGTCGTACGCACACTTTCAATTTTAAGAAAACCATTTGCAGCTCTATTACGTTTAGGATTATACGCAAGAGTACGTGCTAGACGTAGTACACTTTCTCTTCTGTCAGCAAGTTCAAGAAAGTTTTCTCTAGCATTAAGGTCAACACGGAAAGCAATATTTTGACCTAGGAAAGCAATAAGGTCAATCAGTGCTAGATATTCGCTTGACTCAATATAATCATTAAAGTCTTCTGGATAATTTTGTCTTAGGTATGTGATCATAGAGCGACGAAGATTATCAAAATCGTAGCTCTGGAAATCTGCATTGCGGAACGACTGATAAACTTTTTTCCAGTCTTCTGCAATTAATAATCTGTTTTGTCTATCTGTTGCTGACATGTGCTTTCCTCTTATAAACTATTTATTTGATTGAGAAAAGTGCGCACTTAATCTTGTATTATAATAAGCCGTTGTCTTCGTCAAATTGTAGCTTGAGCTGTTCGGAGATATTATAAGGAAGATAAGTTAACACACACTCTATTTGTAGGCCGCTTTCGTATGAATTTACAAACACTTGATCAGCCTGTACTCGAGGATCGCTGTTAACAATAGTAGTAACATTTTGTGCAATAGCTTCTTTGAGTGTTTCAGTAAGTGGCTCAAACAGGGCGTCCCAAATAATACATCCAAACTCAGGATTTTCTAATTTCTCGCCCTGGCGGATATGAAAGTGATTGAGTAAATCTTGTTTAATAAGACCAATATCATACAACACAAAACTATTGTTTTCTTCGTTTACTGTTGACATTCCTCTGTAGGCTTTTGAGCTCACAGGAGGTTTTTGTGCAGCGGCTGTCTGCACTTTGATATTTTTATAAAGGTCTTTTTCTACACTACTCATAATAATATTTATCCGTCTCTAGATACGCTAGTTAAACTTATGTTGTTGTATCTGATCCTGCTTGTGCTGCGGCTGTACCATCAACTGGTACATCAAATTCTGGAGGCACTGTCCAGTTTCTTTTAATATGTTTTACATACTGACTGTTATCTCTAAATCTGTAGTTAGAAATTTTTGCATCGTTACTTTGGTTTCCTCCTAAAACTTTTATAACACCATTTGACGTAATTTCTTGAATAAATCCAATATGGCCGCCACTTCGAGTTAAACTTTTAAAAACTACAATATCATGTTTGCGAATATTAGAAGTATCTCTCCAATCAACTTCTCCTCCCCAACTGTTAAAACCTTGACTGCTCATTGTTCTTTCGGTCGGAATGCCTGCTGTATGTAATACCCAGCTAACAAAAGCAGCACACCAAGCATAGGCCATGTCGTTACCGTCTCTAGTATAGTTGTTATTACAAACTTGATAGCACTCTAAAATTCTTGGATTACCTGGACTGCCTCTTTCTTGCCAATCCTGTGCAAGAACATTATTGAGAATTGCGTCAAGTCTTTCGTATCCTGGATTTTCTGGAATAGGTCCAGGAGTAATATTAGGATTTGGTGTGTATTCTCCTGGAATTCCTGCTTGTCGGCCTCCTGGACCTACAACAGGGTAGTCTCCTTCTAAATCAAGATAGTTGTATCTGCCTGCTTCTAATAAAGCATTCCAGTCTGCGTTATCTGCAAATTCTAAAGGATTTGCTACGGTTGATGGTGGTATAACTACTTGTCCCATTTTATGATGTCCTCACAATGCCATTTAAATCATTATCAATACTTGCATTTCTGCGCCATGTAACACCGTCGTCTGCAATATATTCGTACAATTGTCCGCCGGCTTCGTTGTCTCTAATAGTAATCGATGTACCTGGCGTTGCCGGAGCAAACGGTCCAGCACCACTTGCTACATCTGATTCTAAATCTACTGATGCTCTGTAGGTTGTAATACTATCTACTGTGGACACAAAGTAGCGTTCTTGATTAACATCTGTAATCCATGCCGGATCATAAGTGCCATCTGCTAAAAGTTTATTTTCTAAGAAACCTAAATCTTTAGGACGACCTAGTTCGTAGCCTCTGTCTGATCCGGCAATTGCCATACGCATATTTCCTAGTGTATCATAACCAAAATCTCTATAACGTTCTTTTAAATATGCTGCTGTAACTGCAACACTAAGCTCAACATCTGAAAGAAGCGGAGTTGGATCGTTAACAATTGTAACTCCAAACGGATTATAATCAGATTCGAGACCTGGATTAATTAATCTAGGCAACTGTTGCGATGCCAATCTTCCGTAACGTTGATGATTTCCTTTACCTGTTAACTGTATCAGTCCTCGACCAACAAACTTTGCGCCATCGCCCGGAGCTAGATTCCCTAGCTCAACACCTTTAGCACTACCAGGACCGTAAACTAATTCATAAAAGTTATCATAATCTTGTTTAATTTGTGTGAGTTCTGCATCAGTTACTCGACGTGCGCCACGGAAAATACTTCTAATACGATCATTAGCAGTTCCTGCATAACTAGCTTCTTTTATTAGTTGTAAGTTTGATTCTGTTTCAGCGCATGCAATAGCAGCATACACTTCTTCTTCATTAAATCCTTCAGCAAATAGTGCGGCGGCGAAGACTCTAGATATTTCTTGTTTTTCAATTCTTATCGGTTCAGGATCTTGTGGAATATCTACGCCGTCAATTGGAGTAAATCCTCGACTACCTTGTACTCCGCCACCACTATTATAGCTGTTAGGACCTGCACCAGGTTGTGACACTGTGCCGCCTGGACCTCGAGTAAATGTATCTGGTGTACTCGGTGGATATTGTTCTGGGTTTTGATTACCAGCACGAGTTTTATCTGGAGTAAATTCTTCTGGATTAATATTTTCGTGTTGGAACCAAGGTTCGTGCTCAGGACGTCTTGTTGTAACAAGTGCAGGGTCTGGAGGACCGCTTTGTAATACAACTGGCTGAGGTGGTATTCCAGCAAGACTTGGCGTAGGAGGCTCGGGTGGCGTAGTATTTTGGATATCAACTTTTGTATCTGATTTAATTATAGTATCAGACGCCGACTTTAACCCAATGGTTGCATTTGATTTAGCAAGTATACTTCCTTCTGCTGTTAGGCCAAATACATTTCCCGAGTTTATTTTAAAAGCAAGATCACTATGTAAATGTATTTCTGCTTCGGCTGTAATTTTAGTAGTTCCTAAACTTTTGCTAGTAATATCTCCGTCTGATGTAATTTTAACATATCCGTGTCCTTCAATACCAACACCGGTAGGTGATCCAAGAGCAAGATTTTCTCCACTTATTACACTTTGTTGTTGTGCTGCAACAATACTACCATTGCTTGAAGCATATATAACTACATCTTCGTGAGAGTTAATAGAAGTGCTTTTGCCGCTGTTAGTATTTAAAACTGTGCCTGCTTGTATGTGCGTTCCTTCAAGACTAAGTGTTTTAACTTTTTTGCCAACAATGTTAATATCTTCTCCTGCTGTTAGGTTAATATCTCTATCAGCAGTAAAATTTAAATCTTGTTGTGTCCTAACACTTACACTATCTTGTGCATAAATGTCAATCTTACCGTTACTAGACATTTCTATCCAAGACGTTCCTCTGCTGTTAGAAATGTAAATTAAATCTTCTGAATTGTGTAGCAGTATTTGGTGTCCTGTACGTGTTCTAACACGCACTAGTTCATTGTGAGGAATGCTAGGATCGCCGCCGGATTCGCCAGCTTCTACGTTTGCATATTCTTGAGGGCTATCTTTAGGAGATCCTTTTCTTTGTAAACGTTCGTCGCCGTCATCCATTACAAAACTAGAACCACCTAGTCTTGATCTAGGATAATTTACACCACTAGTATTTGATCCGTAATTTCCTCTCGGAGCACCTGGACGTCTGTCTAGTGGTCCAGGGGTGTTAATACCAAAAACTGTGCTCGGCGTTTCTCGTCTAGCACTAGTAGAAGTTATACCTCTTACTTCGTCTTCTAATAGTCCTTGTTCGATAAGGGTGTTAACAAATTCTGCATTTGCAGGTTTTGCATAGTTATTAGGTTGAGTCCCTTGAAATTGGAAGTTTTTATTAAATTCAACTGCCGGAAGTTTTTTACCTTGCAATTCTCCACTAGCAGAACCATCTGCAATATTAGCTGTAGCAGGAGTACTTCCAGGTACCATAAAATTCATATATTCGTCTTGTACACAACCTATCCAATAAGCTTGGTTAATTTGGCCTTCGACTAAAATTACAAGTACTCGTGTTCCTGGATCAGGCGGTACCATCCACATACCGTAGCTTTGCTGTGAACTTCTATAATCGTTATTTTGCGAACTAGATGCAATCGGTGTTACACCGTAAAACGGCATAAGATACCTTGCATTAATAATCTGTCCTTCCGAACCGTCGTCATTTGCACTAGTAACATTTGTTAATAGTTGTACTCGCAGGTCTCCAGAATATCTTGCATCTAAATGATCAACTACTTTTGCTAAAAACGGTCCTGATCCTGAATTTGGAAGTGTGTTATTTGCTCCAGCTGATCTTCTATCTATTGCCATTTATGCTATTCCTCCAGTAATATTGTTTATAGCATTTTGCGCTCCGCTTGTAGCTGTATTGAGAGCAGATGTTGCTTCTCCAACTACTCCTTCAACTTGTTGTGTAGCACCACTAACTGCTCCTTGCACTTGTCCTTGGACATTGCCTAGTGCGCTAGTAAATTCTCCTTGAAGATCATTAAATCTACCTAATGCTTGATCAATACCTAGTTGATCAAGCCCAATATTACTAAAAATATTTTCTGCTACACTTTGTACATTATCGATACCAGGGATATTAGAAACAAGATCTAACACGTTAACTGTACCAAACTGTTGTATATTTCTAGTAATTAAGTCTTCTACTTGGTCAGGTGTAGCTCCGGAGTTTTGCAGTTCAGCAATTAATCTTTCAGGAACTTGTTGTTCTTGAATTAGACTTGCATTTTCGTCTGTAGCTCTGTCTGCAAGACGTTGATTTCTACGTCTAACTATTTTAAGTTCTTGCGTAAACTTACCCATTTCAAAACTACTACTAAGAGTTGTTACCATATACAATCCACTAAAGTTATCAACATCAACAAATTCTTGCGGGAAACTGTATGTTCCGTCGTCTTTTATATCAACCGGAGTTCTAAAGTTAACAATAATATCGTTTTGACCGTTTTGAAAATCTGCTTGTCTATCTGCATTCACGTTAAACAAGTTAGACTCCCTTGAAATATAATTTCCCATATGAGAATCTGATAGCCAAAACGGATCTCCCCAAATTTGCATTGTTGCAGTAATTAAGTCTGTATTACTGTTCACAATTGCATCATTAAATCTTCTAGCTGTTCTTACAGAAACATCTTCAGCTACGGCGCCTGCTGACGGTCCTGCACCGCTGTTTGGATCTCTTTCTGATGTTGCAGGGCTTTCTGTTCTATTACCTTCGCCGACATCTCTTGCAGTGCCTCGTAACCCGTCGTCGGGTGCTGAAGAAGTTTGTGCTCCTGTATTTGCTGCGCCGTTATTTCCGTCTGGTGCAAGTGCAGCATAAAATACATTTCTAAATTGTAGATTAAAATCTAATATATCATCATTTTTACCAGTATAGATGTAATCATATTCTTTGGCTGCTTGACTTCTTAAACTGTCGTATCCTTGATATGCTTGATTAGGAGCAGCAAATACACTGTGGTGTACTTTATAAGGTACTACTCGATACACATACAATCTAGGAGAACGTCCGCTTTGCGCTTCTTGACGAGGATTTTTTACGTTAAAAACTTGTGACTCAATTCTAAACCAAGGAACCATACCGTTTGCATCTGGTGTTGCAAAACTGCCGATCTCGTCACCTAGGTCACTAATACATACAAGTTCTTCAATAATCCTCTGTATCTTTTCGCCTTGTTTAAACTTAACCTCTCTTTTCTCTGGATCAATAGTAATATTATCACGAGTAAAAATATTTTCTTCTTCGTCATGTACAAAATTAGCTTGGATATATGGATTTGCTCCAGGGCCAAGCGGGTCACTAATGTTGATACCCGAATTACCAATGTCATTAACATTGGCGGGATTTTCATTATATTGTTTAATTGTTTCTGATAAATTGCTTCTTCTTAATGTATAGCCCGATTGTTCTTCAAATAATGTTTCAATTAATGCTCTGTCTTCTCTTCTATCTAATTGTATACCGTTGTGTATAGAAGCCAATGCTTCGTCAATATCATAATCTCTACTGTTAGCCTGGTTAGGAGAAACTGTTGCGCCTTCATCTCTAACTCCTCGTTCGAGAACTGATTCAAATGCAGCCCTGTCTTTAGGAAATATAAAAATATATTCGTCTTGCTCATGCACATATGTGTTTTCTTGATTTTCTAACAAATGAGTATTAATACTAGATGCTAGTGACCTAAATCCAGTCTGTAACATCTCATTCATATTTCTTCCGGACACGCTTATGTCAACAGGTATATTTTGTACAATATCACTAAATGCAATTTCATTGTACGGCACTAGTGTTAAGTCGTAAATACTGCCGCTTTGACCTGCATTAAATTGTCCGCCTGTCCAACGACAACCTAGTACCCTTCTGCTATCAGGAACATCATACAAGTTTCCGTCACTATCATAACCTTGAAATTCGATAATTAATGCCATAGGTGCTTCGAGATAATTGCCTTGATCAGCGCCAACGCATGCTAATTCTAATGCTTGAGGCAATAGACCCATGGAGTAAGGTTCTGTAACTTGACAAGTAATACGAGTTGCTGTTGTGTGTCTTGATCTTGAATTAGGAGATACTACACTCTTAATTTCAAGATTATCAATAAAAAATTCTATTTTGTTTCCGTTAATTTCAAATGCCGTAAGAGCTTTAGCATCGCCGGCTCCGCCTGTGGACCTCATTACAATATTTTCTGGCGGTCGTTGTCTAATAGTTTGTTCGGGTAAGTTTAATTCTTCGTCTGTTAGTACAGCAAGTGTAATAATGTAGTTATAGTGCGTATATTCTTTAAGCCCATTTTGTAAAGGTAAACTTACTGGACCAGTATTTCTAGAATTATTACCGCCTGTAAGTGTTTGAGGAAGAAAAGAAGTCGGTAAATTGTCTAAATCACCCATTGCCAATCCGGGTAACCGAGGAGCAGCAAAATTTGCTATTTCTTGTTCTACATTAATATTTAAACTTTCAAGACTAGCAGGAACAATATCTAACTGCTCAACATAATTAGTCGCTTCACTTAGACCCCTAGCAATAGGATCAAGCCCGAAGTCGTTAATAGCATCAGTAAGGTTTAGTTCACTAGCTACATCAGTGTTTTGTAAAAATTGTCTAGGGTTTATAAATCTTGCCATTTTATCTTCCTAGTACTGTTCTAAGTCTGTCACCTTTTGGCAAATAAATCTGTGTTCCGGATACAAAATCAAAAATAGGATCTTTGATTACGTCCATATTTCTTTGAGAAAAAACCCACCATAGTTTAGGATCGTCATACAGATCATACGCAAGTAAATCAGGGCGGTGTGTATACTGCGGTTGTATTGTGTAAAGCACATCATCAGGCTCCGACGGAACTGGACGAATTCTTAGTTTGTCTAAATAAAATTCTTTTGTTTTAGTTTTGCCCCAAGGACTTGCTGTTGAGTATCTTGCCATTAAATATATCCTGTACCGTTGGTTACATAATCACCATTAATAAAGCTGTTTAGACTAAATCTTTCTGTTTGTGCTCTACTGTAAATAGGCTGTACTTGAATTGTAATTTGACTTTCTGACGGAGCATAGCTTACAGCACTACCAGGTTGATTATTAACAAATTGCGGTCTTGAGTCTGTATCAACAGTTCGTGTACCAGAATCGACACCTATTTCAGTAGCAATATAATCAACATCTTGGGGCATGTCGATTGTAAAGTTAGTTACAATAACAGGAACATTGTTAAACACATAGTCGCCATAGCCGTTTAATTTTACAACAGGAGGTGGAGCACCTTGCGGCTCACTTTGACCATAGTACATTTTAGTAATACTTCTTAAGTAATGCATTACTGCAACCCAGTATTGCGCTTCTAGAGAATTTTGTACAATAAATGAACCTGTAATAACTAACTGATCAACTTGGCTGTTCTCATATGCATAAAAAGGATAATTAGTATGTACAGGATGAACTGCGCTATAGTTTGCGCTGTGACTAATAATCATTGTAGGAGTATAAGGAAAAACTAAGCCGCCAGTAGTTACAAGAGGTTGTAGTAAAGGACTGCTAGAGTAAGTTGGATCTGAAGGCATACTGAGTTTAACACGCCAATCTTGTTCTCCGGGTGTAGAAAATCTAGCAGCAGTTTGTACTTGTTGTGTAGGAATTCCGTTTTGAGGTAATCCAGCAGATCTAATACGCCTCATAAATCCTCGGGCGTCACCTGTAAATTCTCGAACAGCGTCTCGTGCAAACTCTAAACCTCGTTCAAGAATGTTACTTCCTTGTTGTTGAGGGGTTGACGCAGAAGGTAACTGGCCGCTAATTCTTAATCGTCTTAAAGCTTCGTCATCATATTGTGACATAAGATAATACTCCTTATACTTTATTTAGTTGACAAAATTAACTGCGTAGTTTATAATGTATATAAATTAGGAGACTGTCTTGAGAAAACAAAATTATTTAAATAACAAAGACATACTAGCAGAAATTCATAAATCTAAGAATACTTTTTGTAGTTATGTTGAACCGGAATACAATCGATACGATATTATTTTGCCTAGTATAGATAAGATTAATCGTCTTACTATTGCAGAAGCAAAGCGCAACAAAGCAAAAAGACTTAGTCAAGCAGCATACGAACAGGCAAAGGCCGAAAAGAAACGTGTTAAGCAAGCTGACTGCGAAGTTCCTTACACATCTATTACCAAAGAAGAACTAATATTCCGTGTAATGACATTTGACCACATTCCAGAAGAACCAGGTCGTAAAAAGAATCCAAAAACAGTAGCAGACACGAAAGTAAAACTAAACTTTCCTCCGTTTGTACACTACAAGTTTAACGAAAACGACGAACTTGTTCTTGTAGGTAAATCACACTGGGAAGGCGGAATGGACAACGGTCACTTTAACAGAGACCACGGGCAGGCTACAAACAAACTTGCACTAATGTGGATGAAGTTGTGTGATCGTTATGCAACAAGAGGAAACGTTCGTGGATATACATACAACGACGAAATGCGAGGACAAGCAATCCTGCAACTTGCTCAAATTGGTTTGCAGTTTGATGAATCAAAGTCTAACAATCCGTTCGCTTACTACACTGCGGCGGTTACTAACTCGTTTGTAAGAGTTATTAATATAGAAAAACGCAATCAAAACATTCGAGACGATATTTTAGAAATGAACGATCTTGATCCTAGTTATACTAGACAGCATGCAGGCGAGTGGGAAGCATCAGTCAAGCGAGACCAAGAAGCGCGGAAGAACGGAAACTAATTGGTTGACTTTCATCTTGTTTGAGTGTATAGTAGTAAGAGTTATAACAAGAGGATTCTATTTTGTTTAAAAAAGCAGCGGTGTTTACAGACATCCATTTTGGCCTAAAAGGCAACAGCCGTATACATAACGACGACTGTGAAGCGTTTATTGACTGGTTTATTGAAACTGCACAAGCTAACGGTTGCGAAACTGGTATTTTCTGCGGCGATTGGCATCACAACAGGAACAGTCTTAACCTCACAACTATGGATGCAACTATTCGCAGTCTAGAAAAGCTAGGTGCTGCTTTTGAGCAGTTTTATTTCTTTGACGGCAATCACGATTTGTACTATAAAGACAAGCGTGATATTAACAGCACAGCGTTTAGTAGATACATTCCTGGAATTACGTTTGTAGACAAAATTACAACTGTTGACGATGTAACACTTGTTCCTTGGTTAGTAGGCGACGAGTGGAAACAAATGAGTAAGCTAAAAAGCAAGTATGTTTTTGGTCATTTTGAGCTTCCTAGCTTTTATATGAACGCTATGGTACAGATGCCAGACCACGGCGAACTTAAAGGTGAACATTTTAAGAATCAGAAATATGTTTTTTCAGGACACTTCCACAAGCGTCAAAAGCAAGGTGCTATTCACTACATTGGTAATGCATTTCCACACAACTATGCAGATGCATGGGACGACGAACGTGGTATGATGATTCTTGATCGTGAAAACGACAAAGAACCTGAGTACATTAACTGGCTAGATTGTCCTAAGTATCGAACAGTTAAGTTAAGTCAACTGTTAGATGACACACAAAACATCATCAAAAGCAAAATGTATCTTCGTGTTACACTTGACATTCCTATCAGTTACGAAGAAGCGCAATTTATTAAAGAAACTTATATTACACAATACGATTGCAGAGAAATTACACTAATTCCACAAAAACAAATGGAAGAAATTAGTACAGACATTGACATTCAGCAGTTTGAAAGTGTTGATCAAATTGTATCTAAAGAAATTACTGCTATTGATAGTGATAATTTTAACAAAAAGACACTCCTAGACATATACAATGAGTTATAAATGATTAAAATTAAAGACCTCACAGTTAAAAACTTTATGAGTGTGGGTAATCAGACCCAGGCTGTTGACTTTAACCAGCAACAGCTAACATTAGTGCTTGGCGAAAACTTAGATCAAGGCGGAGACGATAGCGGAAGTCGTAACGGTACTGGTAAGACTACTATTATTAACGCACTGTCCTATGCATTGTACGGTACAGCACTTACAAATATTAAACGCAATAATCTTATCAATAAGACCAACGGCAAAGGTATGTTAGTTACTCTGCATTTTGAAAAGGACGGACAAGACTATAGGATTGAACGAGGACGTTCTCCTAATGTTTTAAAGTTTTTTATTAATGATCATGAACAAGAACTAACAGACGAGTCACAGGGAGACAGTCGCAAAACGCAAGAAGACATTAATGACCTGTTAGGTATGAGTCATGATATGTTTAAACACGTTGTTGCACTAAACACCTATACTGAACCGTTCCTTAGTATGCGTGTTAATGATCAACGACAGATTATTGAGCAGTTGTTGGGTATTACAATTCTGTCCGAAAAGGCAGACAGTCTTAAAGATCAAGTTCGACAGACTAAAGAAGCAATTACAGAAGAAACTGCAAAAATTAATGCTATCCAAAGTGCTAATGAAAAAATACAAAGTACTATTGAAAACTTAGAACGCACACAACGTGCATGGCAATCTAAAAAGCGAACAGATGAAGAAAATCTAGTAAATGCAATTGACGAATTAGAAAAATTAGACATTGATGCAGAACTAGAAGCACACGAACAACTAGCTAACTGGACTGAATTAAACAATGCAATTGTGGCTCTTAATAAAGAAAAAAGCACACTAGAGAGTGCATTACTACGTGCCACTAAATCTGTTGAAAAAGCTGAAAAAGACATCGCAAATTTGGAAGACGCTACATGTTATACATGTGGACAAGAACTGCATGCTGATAAAAAAGCAGAAATTGAGTCAAGAAAAACAAAAGAGTTAAACGATGCAATAGCTTATCAGACAGAAGTTGCAGATAAATTAGAAGAAGTACTAAAAGGTCTATCTGACATTGGTAATATCAACGGACGTCCTAACACTTTTTACGAAACTGCAAAAGAAGCATATGAGCACAGAAACAATGTAGACAACTTAAAGCAGGCACTAGCAAGCAAACAGCAAGAAGAAGATCCATATCAAACACAGATCGACGATCTTACTAATACTGCTATCCAAGAAATTGACTGGACTCCTGTAAACGAACTTACAACTTACAAAGAACACCAAGAATTTCTGCTTAAATTGTTAACTAATAAAGATAGTTTTATTCGTAAAAAGATTATTGATCAAAATTTAATGTATTTGAACAATCGACTAACTTATTATCTTGATCGTTTGGGTTTGCCGCATCAAGTTGTGTTCCAAAATGATCTAAATGTAGAAATTACACAACTAGGACAAGATTTAGACTTTGATAACTTATCGCGAGGCGAGCGTAATAGACTTATACTAGGTATGAGCTTTGCATTCCGTGATGTTTGGGAAAGTCTATATCAAAATATCAACTTGTTGTTTATTGACGAGTTAATTGATAGCGGTATGGACACTGCCGGAGTTGAGAACTCTCTAAGTGTTCTTAAGAAAATGGGTAGAGAACGTGATAAAAATGTATTCCTAATTTCGCACAAAGACGAACTAGTAGGAAGAGTCAATCACGTGATGAAAGTTGTTAAAGAAAACGGCTTTACAAGCTATGCAAACGATATTGATATTGTAGAATGATTGAAGACGATACTCACGACGAATTAGTCAAAGCATTTATAGAATATTCTAAGGCAAACGAAATCTGGGAAAGAAATCGCAGCCACCGTACTTACTTTACAGCAAATAGGTGGCTGCGAGAAATTCGCAGATTAGCAAAGGCACGACAACTAACAAATAAAGAATATTTTAAAGAACACGTACAGGATCAGAAAAGAAAAGGCAACTCATAGGCATCGGTAAGTACACACATGGAGTGGACTTATCAAGGCAAAGTAATAGAAACAATACCAGACGAATATGAAGGCTTTGTTTATCTCATTACCAATCTAACTACTGGGCAAAAATATATAGGCAAAAAACTTGCAAAATTTAAAACTACCAAACCTCCACTCAAAGGCAAGAAAAATAAACGCAGAGGCAGCAAAGAAAGCGATTGGAAAACCTATTGGGGTTCATCCGATAGACTAAACGCCGACGTTGCGGCACTAGGCCCAGAAAACTTCACAAGAGAAATCCTATACCTATGTAAAGGCAGGGGCGAAATGTCCTATATCGAGGCAAGAGAGCAATTTGACCGCCGTGTATTAGAGAGCGACGAGTATTACAATGGAATTATTAATGTTAGAGTTGGCGGTTCCGATAAATTGCGACAGGCATTGCTAGAACATAGCATCAAGGCAAAACAATCCAACACATAAGGTTGGCGGGCCAGTTTAGAAATACCGCTGTGGAAAAAGCTGCCGTATAGGAGCACACGTAACATGCTGAGCGGCATCCGGTAGTAGGATGTTTGATTGGCATAGATGGAATGTTGGCTGTCGAAAAACTGCACATTACACATAAAAACTCTTTAGCACAGGAACGAAGCGAGAGGTAATGTATTATAAACTGCACATAAACTTGCTTTATGTACATTTTATGTTACATATGTCGACGTAGGTTGGGAAAGGTCAGAGCCCATTGTGTAGCAGAAAACACCTACTTCCAAGTCTCGGCTGGTGGCGAACTCACATGAAGCACATTTTCGAGTTTGATGGAACCGTAACAGGTTCCGTCTGACTGAAACAATCTACATGAAACTTAAACATTATGACTTACGTCATAATGCGTTTCATATATAAATCATTTATATCACGCATAATTAAATACGAAGTAAGTAGTTTGAGCGATAGCGATAACTAATATCTACGAAGTAGATATTTAAATAAGTGAGATAAATAACTTTAACTAGTTGACAAAGGAAAAATTCTAATGAAAGTTTACGAAATTCTCAGTGAAAGCGATATTGATAACATCGACGAAGCACCTGCTGGATTTATTGGACAAACTGCACGTAAACTAGGTGCAAAAGCTCTTAATAAAATTGGCATGAAAGGTACTGCTGCTAATATGGCAACAAAAGCTAATGTTGGCGATGAAGCAAATCGTATTAGACAAGAATTAGATCAATACATGGCAGGCTCAGGAATCAAGAAAGGTCAACTAGAAGTAAATGACTTCCTTGCTTTCCTAGCTAATGCAGGATTTGATAAGAAAACATCAATGAACGCTATTCGTAAATATCACAAAAAGAATAAAGCTGATCCAATTCAAACAACACTAGTTGCTAGTATTGAAGAAAGTGTAATTTCTGAAGCAATTCCAAACCAAACAATTGACAAAGTAATTATGGATCTTGTTAAATTAGGATTTAAAAAGCAAGCAGGTGGCAAACAAGCTCGCAGTAAGTATGCAATTACACAACCTGGTGCTAAAAAATCTACTGCTAAAGCCGGTGCAAAATCAGTATCTGATGCTGAAAAACAAGCTATAGATCTTCTTAAAAAAGCCGGATATAATGTTACTAGATGATTAGAAAAACGGCAAATTAGTATCTTTTGTCGTTTTTAAGTTTTCTTCTATTAATTTTGTTAAAATTTCTCTATCTTCAAAACCTAGTGCATATGCTTCGTCGAGAGTCATTCCGCCTCTCATAAACCATGAAAGTTTAAATGTATCGTGTTTTATCTGTTTTACATCTGTGTCAAGGATCTTAACTTCTTCTAAGATTTCGTCAATAGAGAGCGTTAAGATCCTGAGCCGAAAAAATTTGCACTGTCAAACGATAACGGAACATCAAATGTTTCTGGTGCACCGTTTTCGATGTCCTCTGGAGTAGAATTAATTGTTAGAGGTTTTGCTACAAACTTCTTACGTTGTTCATCGATATGATCAGTTAACGCTCTAAACAAATCTTTGTCTGCATTATTAACAAACTCGTCAATATGTTTTTTGTTAGTAACAACTTCTTCATCAATTTCGATAGACTCAATTGATTTTTCTAAGTTAGAAACTGTAATTTCAGTTAGTTTTCTAAAACTTTCTTGGAATACACGAACTTTTTCACCATCTGAAATTTTTTCATCGTTTAACACTCTAAAAATACGTTGTTCTTCAAATGTTTTAATAGCAGTATCAGTAAACTCTTTGTAAGAAATAGGTCTTAAATGAATAATCATTCCATTAACTTCAACAGTTGATATAAACTCTTGACCAATAAATCCATCTAAAATCTGACGTAGATCAAGAGCAAATGATTGTTCAGTACCGGTAACTGGAGTTTTAGATGCAAAGTCCATTTTTTCGCCATAGCTTGCAATCCTCATTGCAACTAAAATTGTATCTAAATCAATAATAGGAAGTTTCCAAGCGTCTTTAATATTAGGCATACAGCTTTGAATAATATCAACGGTAGACTGGCCATTTAACAACGCATCTGGTGTTTTAATCATAATCTCGTCTTTGGCTGTCATAGAAAAAACTGGTAACTCACCGTTTTCAGGCATTTCGATTGAACCTTCAGGCCAAAATTTACCTCCTGAAGGTAATTTGATATAGATTTTAGGCTGTCTAAAAAATTTCTTAAGTGGATTATTATCCGACATGTTTATGCTCCTGATAAATACATTACGTAAATATGTATCAATTGTATTTATATACGTATATAACTAGGAATTTAGAATAGTGGCTGAAGAAATCGAAATCAAGAACGTCGGCGGTAAAGGAGTTGCAAGTGAAGCAACTCTTAAGAGATTGCAAGAAGCAATGACTGCTATGGCACGACAGATGGGTGCTTCTAATGATCAAAATTCTAAAGCATTTGATGCATATAAAAAATCACTTACTCTTGCAACAGATAAGCAAAGAAAAAATACCGAAGCTGTTGACGAAAATACCGAAGCTGTAGAATCTAATACAAGCGCACTTGGTAGTATTGCTGGCGCCTTAGGCGGCGCACTTATGTCTGGTATTACTAGTGTTGCTGGTAGTATGTTTGGACTTGGAAAAGAACTATTAGTTGGCGGAGACAAACTATCTGATTTTACTCGACATGTTCCGTTAGTTGGAGGAGTTCTTACAGGTGTTGTAGGTTATTTTGAAGAGTTAACTGACACCTTCCAAGGACTGAGCAGTCAAGGTGCATCATTTAATAATAGTATAATTGAAATGAGAACATCTGCTTTAGAAGCAGGTTTAAACTTTACTAGATATACTGAACTAATATCTCAGAACAGTGATCGTTTAACTTTCTTTGGCGGAACAGTTACACAAGGTGCTCAACAACTAGGAAGATTTAGTAAAGAGTTTAGAACAAGCGGTGTTGGTCGTAACTTAGCCGCGATGGGCTTTACTGTTGAAGAACTAAATGAAGGCTTGTTAGATTTTGCTCAATTAGAAGCTCGAGTTACTGGACAAAGAATTAGAGACGAACAGCAATTAATAGACGGCACAGCTAGTTATTTAAAAGAGCTTGATCAATTAGCAAAACTTACAGGTACAAGTCGTAGACAACAAGCAGACCTAATGGCACAACAAGCGGCAGAAGCAAATGTTGCTGCAAGAATGGCTAATATGTCTGACGAAGAACGAATTAGATTTCAAGGCAATTTAAATGCTGTTTCAACTTTGCTTCCAGGGTTCAGCAATGCATTTAAAGATTTAACTGACGGGATTCCACAAACTGAACTAGGCGAAAGATTATATTCCATGGTTCCTGAGTTTGCAAGATTAGCTGAAAATGCTGAAAACTTGTCTTTAGAAGAACTAGACGAAGGTTTAAGAAGAGTTGCTCCGCAGCTAACAGAATTTAGAGATAGTATGGGCGCTGCTGCTGTTACAGCAATAGGTGATCAAGATGCGGGCTTCGCAGCACTATTTGGAGCAATGTATCAGTTTGAAGAGTATATGGCTAGAGCTTTTGATCCGGAAGCTGCTGCCGAAGAAGCAGCGAAACGAGAACTAATAACAACTGGTTTAACAAACATGTCTACTGAGGTCGAAAGAATCAGGAGTGATATATTATTAAAGTTCTTTGAAGAAGGTGGTGTTGGTGCAAGAGTACAATCATTTTTAGAAAGTGTTACAGAGGAAGACATTAATGCATTTAGTACTACCTTAAACACATTTATGGATTCTTTTAATGCAGATCCTGGACAAGCAATTTCAGATTTATACAAAAACATAATGGACTATCTGTTCGGATATGTTGAAGAAGGCGGTCCTGGAAATATGTACGAGCGTCGAGTTGGCGGAGTGCTTGAACCTATGCTTGAAAGTATCACAAACAGCCTCAAAGAAGGATTTACATCACTACTTAACAATCCTGAATTAAGACAAGTGTTAAGTGATTCATTTAGAAGTTTACTAAGAGGTATAAATAATTCTGGCTTTATTGGAGATATGATGGTCGATGACGATCTATTATTATCAGATAATGAAAGACAGCTAAATTCTCAAATTGAAGCTCTGCAAAATCGAATTAGAGAAGCTGAATTAGATCGCGGCTATGCTAGTAGTTATGGTTATGACGCATCAACTTCGGCAGAAGAACTTCAGCGTATGAGAGACGAACTTGCTAATCTTCAAGCACAAATTCCAACAAGACTTGTTGGTACTTACGGTGCTACTGGTCGACTAACAGAACCTAGAAACACTATTGCACGAATACACGCAGGAGAACGAGTTCTAAATCCTCAAGAAGCAGCTGAATATAATAATTCGACTACTAGCAGTGATACAAGTTCAGCAACTACTGCTGTTGCAAGCTCTCAACAACAAGTCTCAGAAAGTATTAATAGGTTAAATACTACAATGAGATCAATGGTTACTATGATGCAAGAAAATAACAAACTGACAAAACAAACAGTAAATGCAATTGCTGAATCAGGCAATATGATAGGTTAAAGATAATGTCGTGGAAAAAATATTTTACACCAGTACCGACAGGTAATGGCACAGACGGAAGCGTAAGTCCAATTAGCGGACGAAACGGAGGACAAGCCGGCCCTGCCCGGTCTAACTATTCATCGTTTTTGCCTGATGTTTATGTAGGTGCACCTAACCGTATTGAGCGTTACGGTCAATACAATACTATGGATTTAGATTCAGAGGTTAATGCTGCACTAGATATTTTATCAGAATTTTGTACACAATTTAACAAGCAAAATAGAACTAACTTTTTATTAGACTTTAAAAAAGATGCTACTAATACAGAAATTAAAGTCTTAGAAAACATGCTACAACAGTGGTCAAAGCTAAATGACTTTGAAACACGCATGTTTAAAACTGTTCGTAACGTATTCAAATACGGTGATGCTTTCTTTATTCGTGATCCTGAAACTAAAACTTGGTATCACGTTGATCCTGCTAAGGTTACACGCATTATTGTAAACGAAAGCGAAGGTAAAAAACCTGAGCAATACATTGTCAAAGACATGAATATCAACTTCATGGACAAAGTAGCAACTACTCCGTTCCAAACTAACGGCAACATAACTGGAGGCGGAGACGGATACCTACAAGGCGGTGTTCGTGGCATGGTGGGTAATACTAGCCAAGGTAGTGCAGCAGGTGGACGCTTTGGACTAGATAAAGAAACTGAGATTGCAATTGATGCAGAACATATGGTACATCTAAGTCTTTCTGAAGGACTAGACAATAATGCACCATTTGGCAACAGTCTGCTAGAATCAATCTTTAAAGTTTACAAACAAAAAGAATTGTTGGAAGATGCGATTATCATTTACCGTACGCAGAGAGCGCCTGAGCGTAGGGTGTTTTATGTTGATGTAGGCAACATGCCTAGTCATTTGGCGATGCAGTTCGTAGAACGTGTAAAAACAGAGATCCATCAAAGACGTATTCCGTCGAAAACAGGAGGAGGAACATCAGTTATTGACAGTTCCTATAATCCACTTTCAACAAACGAAGACTACTTCTTCCCTCAAACTGCTGAAGGTCGTGGGTCTAAAGTAGAAACACTACCGGGTGGTACTAACCTAGGCGAAATTGACGACTTAAAATACTTTACTAATAAACTTATTAGAGGTTTACGTATTCCAAGTTCGTATTTGCCAAGTGCAGCACAAGACGAAGGTCAAGGTGCATTTAATGACGGTCGTGTTGGTACAGCGTATATTCAAGAACTGCGCTTTAACAACTATTGCGAACGCTTGCAAGGTTTAATTGTAGAAGTGTTTAATCAAGAGTTTAAACGCTACTTACTAGAAAAAGGTGTAAACATTGATGTTGCAATGTTTGATGTAAGACTACAACCGCCACAAAACTTTGCAAGCTACCGTCAATCAGAACTTGATAATCAGCGTATTGGTACGTTTGGTCAGATTAGTGCAATTCCTTATATTTCAAATCGCTTTGCGCTAAAACGTTTCTTAGGCCTAAGCGAAGAAGAGATTGCAGAAAACGAACGCTTATGGCGTGAAGAAAATGACGAGAATCTGCAACAACCGCCAACTGACGCAAGTGCAGAAATGCGCGGTGCTGGAATTAGTGGTGCAGGTATTGAAGCTGACATGGGCGGAGCAGAAACTGAAACAGATGTCGACGCTGGCGGGGAAATGGCAGGAGATGGAACACCACCAGAATCTGCTACAGATACAGACTTAGGTGCTGCTCCGGCAGGCGCAGAAGCACAGCAAACGATATAAATAGTATTATGCATTTACGAGAATTCTTTTATTTTGATCGAGAAACTATTGAACCTGTTGAAGACAAAGGTTATGACCCTTCAATGGACGATTCTGTTATGAACAGAAGTGATACTCGTAAAACACGCCTAACTCTGCGTCAGATTAACAAAGCACGTAAAGCATCTGAATTACACAATGAAGAAAAAGACAAAGAACTATTCTTTATTAGACAGATGTACGGAATAGCTGCGAACACTGAAGCAGGAGTTTAATACATGTCCCAAGCCTTTGTGTGCGGCAATGGTGAAAGTCGCAAAGGTATTAATTTAGATTATCTAAAAAACTATGGTAAAGTATTTGCTTGTAATGCAGTTTACAGGCACTATCGTCCTGACTTTTTAATTGCTGTTGATGTTAAAATGATATTAGAAATCAATCAACATAAATGGCAATATGACAATCAAGTATGGACTAATCCTAATAAAGCATACAACGGTATGGTTAATTTAAACTTCTTTAATCCTAGCAAAGGATGGAGTTCAGGACCCACAGCACTATGGATGGCTAGCAGTCACGGATATGAAACTATCTATATGTTAGGCATGGATTTCCGCGGCAGAATGGACGACAAAGGGCAATACTCTAAAGTAAACAATATTTTTAAAGATACACAAAATTATAAAAAGAGTTACGATCCTGCAACATATTTTGGTAACTGGGAAAGACAAACATTAACTACTATTAAAAATAATCCTAACAAAAGATATATAAGAGTAATAGAAGACAATGACGATTTTGTTCCAAAACATTTGAAGGATTTGTCTAACCTAGAACATATGAAAAAGTCAGATTTTAAAGAAAAATTTGAAATTTCTCGTGCCTCGCCTCAAAATACTCCGTTTTGAGCCTATTATCTGTACATATTTTGTTAATTGTGTAAATAATACTACACAGCCTTACGTATCATTTAAAGGAGACAAGAAATGGCAGATTTATCAAAAATTGAGCAAATGCTCGAATCGCTTGTCAATGAAGACAAAGCAAAAGCAGAAGAACTTTTCCACGAGTTTGTGATTGAAAAGTCAAGAGAGATTTATGAAGGACTACTAGAATCAGATCTAGAAGACCTAGACGAAGCAGACGACGAAGAAGTAGATGAGTCAGAAGACGATCTAGATGAAGCTACTGATGAAGAAGTTGACGAGTCTGAAGAAGAAGTTGAAGAAAACTTTGACCTAGAAGAATTTGAAGTCGAAGGCGACGACGAAGATGAAGGCGAAGATGACGACATGGATATGGACATGGACGACGAAGGTGACGACGAAGACACTGAAGAGCGTATGGACGATCTAGAAGACGCACTAGCTGATCTACAAAAAGCATTCGACGACATGATGTCAAAAGATGGTGGAGATGACGAAGAAGGCGACATGGATGACATGGGCGGCGATCCAGCAGACGACATGATGGGCGACATTGAAGACAAGCCAGAAGAAGAATCATTTGCTTTTGAAGCTGAAGAAGATGACGAAGATGACGAAGAAGTTGACGAGTCAGACAAGTCAGAAGCAGAAACAATGAGAGAATATGTTGAAAAAGTAACAGCTAAAATGGGTGACAACGGTGCAAACACCAAGTCAACTGTAGCTGGCGCTAACAACATGGGCGGAACTACTGCTAACATCGCACAAGGTGGCGACGGTGGCAATGGCGGTACAGAAGGCGGCCTAGCAAAACCTTCAACAACAGAAGAAAATGCAGGCAACGTCAATGTACCAGGCGGCAAGGCGAGCAAGTCAATGAAAGCTCAGCCAAACGGCCACGGTGCTGAAAAGAAAGGCAAAGGCGAAAGCGGGGCCGATACTAAAAGCACTATCGGATCCTAAGGAATAGTTAATGTATAACTTAACTGAGAACTTATCATTCGACCAAGCACAGATGGTCGTTGAGACGACTGAAAACTCAAGAGGAGGTAAAGACCTCTATCTAAAGGGAATCTGCATACAGGGAGGTGTACGTAACGCCAACCAACGTGTGTATCCTGTAAATGAGATCGGTAGGGCTGTGAAAACGCTCAACGATCAGATCAGTGGCGGATATTCAGTTCTCGGAGAAGTTGATCATCCTGAAGGTCTTAACATTAACCTAGATCGTGTATCACATATGATTACTCAAATGTGGATGGACGATGCAAACGGTTATGGTAAAATGAAACTCCTACCTACTCCGATGGGACAACTAGTACAAACAATGATTGAATCAGGTGTAAAACTAGGCGTCTCATCGCGTGGGTCAGGAAACGTATCAGAAGACGGTAGCGGCACAGTAAGTGATTTTGAAATTATTACTGTAGATGTTGTGGCGCAACCAAGTGCTCCGGGGGCATACCCAACTCCAATTTACGAGCACCTAATGAATACCAAGGGTGGGTATAAGGCATTTACTCTAGCAACAGAAGTTAGAGAAGACACTAAGGCACAGAAATATTTAAAGGAATCGTTGGTGAATATCATCAACAAACTCCAATAAACTAGGAGAAACGTAATGTTGGATGCACTGAAATCACTCTTTGAAGGCGCTGGTCTTTCTGAAGAAGTGCGTACAGAAATTCAAGAAGCATGGGAGCAGAAGGTTGAAGAAAATCGTCTGTCTGCTACTGCTGAACTACGTGAAGAATTTGCTCAAAAGTATGAGCATGACAAGCAGACTATGGTCGAAGCTGTCAATGCCATGCTAGAAGATAAGCTAGCTGAAGAATTATCAGAACTTGCAGAAGATCGCAATCAACTAGCAGAAGCAAGAGCAAAATATGTTGTAGCTATGCGTGAAAACGCAGAAACGCTAAAAGGCTTTGTAATGGAGCAACTTAGCAAAGAAGTTACAGAACTTCACGAAGATCAAAAGCTAATGGCTGAAAATTTCAGCAAGCTTGAAGAATTTGTTGTAGAAGCACTTTCAAAAGAAATTGCAGAGTTTTATGAAGACAAACAGGATTTAGCCGAAACAAAAGTTCGACTAATCCGTGAAGGAAAAGCACATCTTGCTAAAGTTAAAGACAACTTTATCAAGTCAAGTGCAAAAGCAGTTGCAGAAGCAGTTGATAAAGGACTTAAGAGTGAAATTTCAACTCTTAAAGAAGATATCGAAGCTGCAAGACGTAATGACTTTGGTCGTAAGATCTTCGAAGCATTTAGTAACGAGTACACAAACAGCTTACTAAACGAAAAGTCAGAAACTGCAAAGCTACTAAAAGTTGTAGAGTTAAAAGACAAGCAACTTGCAGAAGCAAAAGCGGCAGCAGATGAAAAAGCACAACTAGTAGAAAGCAGAGATGCTGAACTTCGTCGTGCAAAAGATCTAGCTGAACGCAAAGAAATTATGAGCGAACTTACTGGACCTTTAAGCAAGGAACAAAGTGCGATCATGACAGACTTACTGGAATCAGTACAAACAGCCAAACTAAGTTCGGCGTTTGACAAATACCTACCAGCAGTAATGCAGGGTAACACTCCAGCAAAGAAGAAGGCAGTATTATCAGAAGGCACGGAAGTGACAGGCAATAAGAAAGTTAATCAAACTATCGATAGTGACTCAAGCAAGAACGCAAACGTTATTGAACTAAGACGTCTTGCAGGATTAAATTAAGGAGAAAATGATGTCAGAACTATTAGAAGGACGCTGGCAGGATACGAAATCAGCACTTCTTGAAGGCCTACAAGGCAACAAGAAATCAGTAATGGATGTTACACTAGAAAACACTCGTAAGTACTTGTCAGAAAGTGCTACAGCGGGTGCTACTTCTGCAGGTAACGTTGCTACACTAAACCGTGTTATCCTACCAGTAATTAGACGTGTGATGCCAACAGTCATCGCAAACGAACTAGTTGGCGTACAGCCAATGACAGGCCCAGTTGGTCAAATTCACACACTACGTGTACGTTACAGCGACACAGCTGATGACGCTACAGCAGGTGAAGAAGCACTGAGCCCATTCAAGATTGCACTTGGTTATTCAGGTGACGAAGCTGGATCAGACGCAGGTAAAGCAGCAAGCACATCAACACTTGAAGGTGCAGCTGGTAACCGTATGTCAATTCAGATCTTGAAGCAAACTGTCGAAGCTAAAACTCGTAAGCTATCAGCTCGCTGGACTTTCGAAGCTGCGCAAGACGCACAAGCACAGCAAGGCATCGACATTGAAGCAGAGATCATGGCTGCACTAGCACAAGAAATTACTGCTGAAATTGACCAAGAGATCCTAGCATCTCTACGTTCACTAGCAGGTGCTGCTGAATCTGACGTACAATACGATCAGGCAGCAGTATCAGGTACAGCTACATTCGTAGGTGATGAGCATGCTGCACTAGCAGTTATGATCAACCGTGCATCTAACAAAATTGCACAGCGTACACGTCGTGGCGCCGGTAACTTTGCAGTTGTTAGCCCATATGCACTAACTATCCTACAGTCAGCAACTACATCAGCATTTGCACGTACTACAGAAGGTACATTTGAAGCACCAACAAACACTAAGTTCGTAGGTACTTTGAACAACGCAATGAAAGTATATGTTGATACATATGCAGCTGATACAAAAGACGTACTAGTTGGTTACAAAGGTACAAGCGAGTCAGACGCAGCAGCGTTCTATGCTCCTTATATCCCACTAATGTCAAGCGGTGTGGTACTAGACCCAACATCATTCGAGCCAGTCGTAAGCTTTATGACACGCTACGGTTATGTTGAGCTAAACAACACAGCTTCGTCACTAGGTAACGCAGCTGATTACCTAGCTAACGTTTCAATTGCAAACGTAAGCTTCAGCTAAGTTTTACTTAGACAGCAATAAGAAAAAAGGCCCTTCGGGGCCTTTTTTTATGACTTAAATACGTTATGAAGTCATTCCACATTATATTACCTAGACACGATTTAGGCGAGAAACTTGGCTATAAAAATATAGAAATAGCTAAGAGTTTTGGACTAGACGCACACATGCACCCTGGTGTAAAAATTACAAAAACATTTAAAGAAGAATTTGCGCCTTACGGTATTACTAAAATAGCAAGCCTTGAATCTAAACTTAAAGGTCAGCAAGGGTGTTTTCTTGCACACTTTCAACTTTGGCAAAAGTGTATTGCTTTACAAGAACCTATTGTTATATGTGAACATGACGGAGTTTTTCTAAGACCATTACCTAGTAACTTAGATTTTATAGATGTCTTAAGATTAGAGCCATTCATGCACTGGAAGAACGATTACGAACTCCAAATTAAAAATAGTTTAACTAAAGAAATACAAATATTAAAACTACCGACTGAATTTAATACGCATTACGTAGGATACTATGGTTACGTAGTTAGTCCTCAAGGAGCAAAAAAGTTAATAAAACGTGCTCAACGTAAAGGAATAAAAAGCGTAGACAGATTTATAGAAAATACTTTTATTGATATTAAAAGTGTGACTGCTAGTGTAGTAAGACTTGATGAAACATATATAGGGCGTGTTAAAGATTTAAGTACTACAGCAAAGTGATAAATACAATGTCAAAGAGCGTGCCTCTCTGATGAGGACTTATGCGGTACCCGCCGCGTAGACCTAGAACGTCAACATAAGGAGAAAACAATGGGACGTCCACTTAACGATAGATTCTTTGGTGCATTAGGTACAGATGCAGATCCAAATATTCCAATTTCTTTCCACAACGGCCAAACTGTTGTAGAAGGTTTTATTTTAAATCAAAAAGGTACTAATAAGTTTACAGTTAGAAATCCTGATACTTCACCACCGACTGATGTAGTTGTAAGATTAACAGCTGACGGAAGTACTCCGAATGCAGAAGGCGAAGCAATGATCGAAGGATATGTAGGCAATAGAGATACTGCTGCAATTAGGCTTGTTAAGTTATTTAATAGAACAGCGGTAGATGCTAATAGCAATCGTTATACTTGGGAACTTGATGATGACTCAACATCATCAGTTATCATTTTAACTGCAATCTAATTTAAGGGGGCATAGTCCCCCTACTTTTAGGAAACAATATGTCAAAGTATTTAAAAATACCAAATGGAGATTATACAGTTGAGGTCCAGTCAGGCGGCACAATTCGTCTTGATACTGGAGTTGAAACTGGTGAAGTTCGTGTTTCGGGTGATTTAATTGTAGAAGGTAATACTGTTACAGTTGAGTCAGAAGAAATGCTTATTAAAGACAACATGATCGAGTTAAACAACGGCGATCAAGGTTCTAATGGTATTACTTTAGATAAAAGTGGATTAAAAATTGATCGCGGAATTAATTCTGCACAGTATCCGATTGTAGAGTTTGTTTTTGATGAAAATGTAACATGGAATGATCCTGCTACACAAACAAACAAAACTGGCGGATTTATTTTTAGACAAGAAAACGGTACACTAGTCGGTATTAGAACAAATAGTATTACTAGTGGTGGTTCTGATTTATTTTTAGACTTTAACGGCGGTGCTGGTGTTGCAAGAATTGTAAATTCGTCAGACGACGATTATACTGCCAAAGTTACAGAAGATGATATTTTAACTAACAAAAAATATGTAGACGATGCAATTGTTGCCGGTATTCAAGCTATTACAATTAAACGTATTCAGCAAGGTGATTCTAAAGTTGAACTGTTTGATGATAGTATCGAACCAGTAATTTCAAACTTTAACGTAGAAATCAATGGAAATGAAATTGCAAGATTTGAAGAAACAACAGCATTTATCGCAGACATTACCTTGTCAGGTAATACTATTACAACAGCAACAACAGGTGACGATTTAACTCTTGCTAGTTTTGGTAGCGGTAGTGTTACTGTAGACGGTGTATTAAAACTACCAAATCAAATAAGTGATCCTAGTTCATCAACCGGTATTATTATTTACGGTAAAGAACCGGGTTTAGGTACAACAGGTTTGTATTATGTAAATAGTAATAACAACTCAGACGAAGTAATTGGAAGAAATAGATCATTACTTTATAGTATGATATTTTAAGGATTTATAAATGGCTATAGCAAACGCAAGAATCGGAACAACAAATACAACTTTACTCACTGTTCCTACTGGAAAACAATATGCTATTACAACACTAATGATTTGTAATGTTGCAAACTATGACAGCGGTGGAGCAAATGATTGTACATTTGACTTGCATATTATACCAGATGGTCAGTCAATTGGTCCTGCTAATATTGTCGTTAATAGTCTTAATGTTGCAGGTGCAGATACGTTTACATTTGATACAGAAAAAATTATTATTGATGAAAACGACACAGTAGTACTTGCAGCACAGATTGCTAATAGACTAACAGCTACATTGAGTTATTTGGAAGTATAATGAGATTTTTAAAAAGCCATAAATTAGCAGAAACAAGACATGTAGGAGATGGATCTCCAGGATTAAACTATGACACAAATGGTCAGTTTAGATTTAATTCAGAGAACAGTATAGTTGTTCCAAAAGGACCACAGGCAAGTCGTCCGTTTTTTGCTGAAGAAGGCCTAATACGTTATAATACCGACGAAGGAAACTTTGAAGTTTATCAAGGATCTCAATGGAAGCCGATACGATTTAGAGAACCGATTACAGTTACTAATCAAAATCTAGGTAACGGCGATGGCGTAGAAACTACTTTTGGTCCGTTGGACAGCGGAGACCCATTTTATCCTGTACCTATTGCAGAAACAAACGTTCTTGTGTTTGTTGAAAACGTTTTTCAGTTACCTGTATCAAACTACACACTTGTACAAAATCCGTCTAGTGGACCGGGCGCACCGTATGCACCAGGATATTACTTAGTATTTGGTAGTGCCGTCCCGGCAGGAAAACCTGTAAACGTACTGCATAACTTTGACAAGTAATCCCGCTAAATACTATTAAGAGGGAGCTACTATGGCACAACAAGTACAACGAATTGGCGGTCAGCTATTATTTGCAAATCTCGAAAGAGAACTAGCCGATCTAGCATTTGATACTAATTTACTTGTAGTAAAACGCAACGGTACACTTGGCGTAAACACTACAACTACTCCCCGCGATTTAACAGTAAACGGTACACTAAAAGTAGCTAGTGGTACTAGCGACCCAGATATTATTTTTAATAATAGTCTAACAATCGGCGACTTAACTATTAGTACTGAAGGCGCTAGTGCGCCTACTGGCAATATTAATATTTTAAGTACAGATCCAGCAGGTTATATTGTTACTGGAGGTTTAGGTAGTTTTAACTTTGCTGTAAAAGACAACGGTGCAATTGAGTCGATTGTTACTAATGCAAATGTAGGCATTAGATCAACATATCTTGCAGGCATGACCGAAGCATGGAACTATGATCAAAACTACGGTGACTATTGGTATCCAGGTCCAAAAAATAGTGCAGATGCTCCAGAAAACGACGGCGACAGATTATATCAAGAAGCACTTGCAATTGCACAAGTAGGAAACCCTACACCAGAACAACTAGCAGCATTTGATTTTGACGGCGACGGCGATGTTCAAGTAGACGATGCACTTGATATTCTGCAAATGAACAGTCAGTTTATTAATGGTGCATATTTTCCAGCAACACGTACACTAGCAGACCATGCAGATACTGAAGCATTTAAAACATACGTAGAAACACATTATCCGAGAAGTGTTCCAAGAGATCTACAATTACAAACTGGCGGCACATTAAATGTTAATGGTAATGTTCATGCAACTGGTAACATTACATACGGCGGAACAGATTTAACAGTTGGTGACGATTCTACCGACAATGCAAGATTCTTAGCAGATTTTGCAAGTGATCTTATTCCTGATCTAGACGCTAATTATACAATTGGTAGAGACGACGATAGTACTGGCCCCGATGAAGGGAAACGATTTGATTTATATGTAGAAACCTTAGATACATCGTATGTAAGAGCTAATAACATTGTTTATCAAGGTATCGAGTTAACTAAAAGCACAGGAAACATTTTTGTCTCAACAAACAATGGATCTGATTTAAACCGTGGTACACACCCAGGAGGTCCTTTTGCTACACTAGGTAAAGCATTAAGTATTGCACAGCCAGGTGATAACATCTTCATCTATCCTGGACAATATCAAGAAGATTTTCCTCTAGTAGTACCTAGTGACGTTACTATACAAGGTGACAGTATAAGAGGCGTAGAAATTTATCCAACTACAGAAACGCAATCAAATGATGCATTTGTTTTTCAAGGCGGATCAAACATAGAAAATGTCACTATTAAAGACTACTACTATAACAGTGAAGCAGATACAGGATATGCTTTCCGTTTTGCAGACGATTATGTATCAGGTGCACGTAGTCCTTATATTCGTAATGTAACTGTACTTACGAAAGGCACAACAACTTCACCTAGCGATCCACGAGGTTATGACTCGGGTGATGCAGGACGAGGTGCCCTTATCGATGGTCGTAATGTAAACGAAAATAGTACAAATGCTACTATGTTGTTCCAAAGTGCAACATTCTTTACACCAGGTGTAGAATGTATTGTAATGCGTAATGGTGTAAGAGTTGAATGGCTTAACAGCTTCATTTATTTTGCCAGCAAAGGTATGGTTGCAAGCCAAGGCGAGCAAGGTCGTTTATTACCTGACAGCACAAGACAGTATGGTGTAGAATTGCGTTCAATTGGCAGTGCAAACGTATACGGCAACGTAGGTGCCGAGGCCGATGGCGCTGATTGTATATTTTATTTAATCAATCATAACTTTGCTTACATTGGCGCAGGCAAAGATTCGTCAAACGATGCAAGTTTATCAAATGCAGACAATATTACTATAACATCAAATGATGCAAAAGTCTACTACACAAGTCAAGATGAAAAAGGCAATTTTAATGTAGGCGACTTTTTTCAAGTAGATCAAGTAAACGGTAGGACTACTTTTGATATTGAAAGTATCTTTGCTACTAACTCCGTTGTTAAAATTATTGGTGACGACTCAGAAGCATACATTGATGCTACTCAATTACGCCTTGACAACATTTATGTTACTGGAAATACAGTACTTACAACCAGTAACGATTTAAACTTAAAAGCATTTACAACAGATTTAAACTTCCTTACAAACACTAATGTATCAGGAAATGTAGATATTGTAGGCGATATTACTATTGGTGGTACAGTAATCAATATCGGTGACGAACCTACTGATACTGTAGACTTTAATGTTAGACTAGAACAGGATCTATTACCGGGCGGAAGTGAAGCTCATAAAATTGGTGATGTTGGTAAAACGTGGCGTAATACATACGTTAATCTTGCATCGATTAATGACATTACAATTTCTCCTACAAGTATTAGTACAACATTAAGTAACGCTGATTTAGAACTACGTGCAAACAATACTGGTAAAGTATATTTTGAAAATGTAGAAATAAGTGATAATACTATTGCAAGTAAATTTGATAGAGCTGGCGAATTTACGGTACTTGAGACTGACGAATCATCTCTAGAAATTTTTGATAGTTTTGAAAGTTTGACACAGTATTTTCCAGAAAGTGTAGAAGTATACGGCATTCCAGTAATGCGTACTGCACTAGCATCTCGTGCTGCAATGATTCATGCAGCTAACTTATTAGCAGGATATTTAGACAATGACTACGACGGAGTAGTTGACGATGCTACTATGTATGCAGAATTTATCAACGGCGACAAAGGAATTGTTGTCTATGCAAATAGTGCTGACGAAACAGTAATAAATGCTGCATTAGGATCTTGGAAATCACGTACAACAAGTGTTTATGAAAATGAAATGAACAATTTCCAAGGTGATAGTGTTGGCGGGAACAGAGATCAAACATTAGAAAGAATTTTAAGATATTTCCTTATCAAACAAGGTTACACAGTTGCATACAGCGATTTAGGCTTTAATCGTCCTACAGCGTTAACAGTTGCTATGGATAATGCTCGTGGAGGATTCCAAGCAGGTGGACTACCAAGTTATAACTATCCACCGTTTGCACGGTATACTGACCCTACAGGTTTAAATTATGAAAATTTAGTTTATGAGTATTTTTACCTTGCATTGTCAACTTATGCAGGATCAAATACTTGGAGGGATGCAGACATAGAAGACCTATGGACGCCTGCATCTCCTAGCGATTTAAGACTAGCAGACGGAATTATAATCGGAATCATAGAATCAGGTAATTATAGTTTTCCAACAACAGAACCCGTGTTAGACTACTGGGAAGCTGTTACAAACAATATCGGCGGAACTACTAGAAATCTTGTATTAGCTACTAATAATCTTGATATAGACGCAACTAGTCACTTGCTAGTTAACAAAGGTACCACTGCCCAACGTCCAACTGTTACAGGTGGTCTAAGATATAACACAGACTTTGATGTTTTTGAAGGTGTAGTAGGAATCGGTAGTGTATCGCTAGAAGGCATATTTTCAACATCACGCAGAACATTCTTAGACTTATCTAATAATCAATATAGCTTTGTAACTGACAATACTAGCCGTGCAGTTTTAAATAATTTTGGATTATTTACTGATCAATTTACAAGTGATAATAAATTTAAAATTGACGGTAATATAGTTACAAGTGCAGAAACAAACGGAAGAGTTTATTTGCGCTCTAACGGCACAGGTAAAACTATTATTGAAGATTTAACATTCCAAAACGGTGTATTGCGTGATACAACCGCTGCACCAACATTTAGTTTTAATCTAACCGATACTATTGGAACTTCTTATCTTAAAATTGATAACGTAAGTGGTATTGTTACTCCGTTCGGCAATGATGCAGCTCGTCCTGTAAGTCCAGAACGTGGACATATTCGTTACAACACTGAACAAGAATATCTAGAAGTTTATACAGGAACACAGTGGCAAATCTCAATTGGTAATGTCGAATCTCTAGAAGAAGCTGATGTTGAAGAATTAAACTTCCTTTGGAACGTTATCCTAGACTAAATCCCATCTTTGGATAAATACTATTGTATGCAAGTGTAGACCAAGACATTTGCAATCCAGACTGTGGTCAACCAGCAAAGAGCCTTTAGGGGATGAGAATTTGGTTGGAGGGACAGGATCCCCGTGCTGAGGAGAAGAGATGGCAATTGGTCGTATTTCCGGTCCGCTCTTGAAGTCGAATCTACTACGTGATGGAGTAGATTTAGCGTTTGAGACAGACCTCTTATATCTTGATGTTAACAACCGTCGAATCGGTGTTAAAACAACAAGTCCGCAATATCCCCTCGATGTTGATGGTATAGCACGGGTAACAGATTTAGAAATCACAAATCCAGTATTTAATATCGGTAATGTAACAATTAACGGTAGTACAAATACAATTTCTACAAGCGCACAAGAATTTAGAATTGCAACTACTGACAGTGTTATTGTCGGTAATAGAGTTCTTGTTGGCGACTTAGAAATTAACGATAGTTTTATTGAAAATACAAACACTAACAGTGACTTGTTTATTAGAGCCAATGGCACTGGTAACGTTAACATTGAAGGTAATACTACTATTACAGGTAACCTTCATGCTACTGGTAATATTACAGCAGACGGCGACATTCAAATTGGTGACGAAGATACTGATACTATTACAATTAACGCTGAAATTGCAAGTGACATTATTCCAGATCAAAATGAAATTTATTCAATTGGTAGCGAAACAAAACGTTGGTTAACAGCGTATGTAAACAACACATATGTCGATACACTAACAACCAACGATATTGACTTTGGTGACTTAGATTTAACTTCAACACCCGGTAATGTTATTTACGTAGCACAAAACGGTTCAGATTTATCTACTGGAGCACATCCACAAGACCCAGTTAGAACAATTGAATTTGCACTAAGTGTTGCACAAGCAGGCGATACTGTTTATTTGTATCCAGGACAATATCAAGAAGTATTTCCACTAACAGTTCCACAAGGCGTAACAGTACGCGGTGAAAGTCTACGTAGTGTTGAAATTACACCAGACAGCACTAGCCAATCAGAAGACGTGTTCTTAATGAACGGCGAGTCAACTGTTGAAGAACTTACTATTAAAAACTTCTATTACGACAGTAATAACGATAAAGGATATGCTTTCCGCTTTGCGCCAAGTATGAACGTAACACAACGTTCACCTTATGTGCGTAATATAAGTGTCATTACACAAGGTACTACAGTTACTAGTGCAGATCCAAGAGGATTTGATGCAGGTGACGCAGGAGCCGGTGTATTCTTAGACGGTAGTGTAGTTGCATCAACTAGCAGGGAAGCAAGTATGCTTTTCCATGCCGTTACATTTATTACTCCAGGCGTTACAGCTTTAAAAGCTACTAACGGTGCAAGAATAGAATGGCTTAACAGCTTTACATACTTTGCTGACAGGGGTATGGACTTTTATGATAGTGCAGATGGCATTGCAGGTAATGGTAAAACTAAACTAAAAGTAAGTGGCCTAAGCGGCGCCGTTGCTAATGGCGAAACACTAACATATTACGATACAGACGGTACAACTGTACTAGCAACCGGAACTGTAGAAACTGCCGACGGAGATTATTTTTACTTAGACGGCAAAGTAACTGGTTGGTCACTTGCACCTACAAGAGCAAGAAAAACTGTAACTGCTAAAAATGGCGCAAATATAAGTCAAAATGTTTCTCAAATAGGCAATGCATCTCTTCTATTAGACGGGACTGACGATTATGCAGAAATAATAACACAACCCGACTTTGGATTTGGTACAGGTGACTTTAGTATCGAAGGTTGGTTTAGATTATTATCTGATCCTGTAAGTGACAGTTATCTTTTTGATCTTAGAGCCGGAAGTGCTATCGATGCAGCAGGGCTAAATCTTAGAATAGATTCTAGTAAAAATTTAAAACTAGCAATTGGTCAAACTGATATATTAGAACCAGCTAATACTTTAGTTTCAAATACATGGTATCATATTGCTGTTTCAAGAGTTTCATCTAACTTGATAATATATCTTAATGGTAGTAATATATCTTCTAATAGTAATTCTACAAATTTAGGTTTAACTAAATCACTTAAATTAGGAGCAGATTATACAGGTAATAATGCAGCTCATTTAAGAATAGACGATTTTAGAGTTAGAAAAGGTAGCGGTTATAGTAGTAATTTTACTGCTCCTACAACAGCACTTCCTGTAACTTCAACTACTGTTTTAATGTTACACATGGACGGCGAAACTGGAAGTCAAGTTATTGTAGACGATAATCAATTTGTACAAGATATTAGATTCAGTGGCGGCGACACTGCTGAAAAATTTGAGCTGGTTGATTACTCAGACTTTGGTGCAGAAATTCGTGCAATTGCAAGTGCTAGTGTTTACGGCAACTATGGTATCTATGCTGACGGTCCGGGTGTTGTTGCATATCTAATTGGACAAAACTTTGCATATATTGGTAATGGTAAAGATGTTAGCAACGATACAAGCACTGTTATTCAAGAAAACGAAGTTGTTTCTCTAAACGATGCAAATGTTTACTACTCAACAGTTGATCACAAAGGTGATTTTAGAGTAGGCGATTTATTCCGTGTTAACCAAGAAACTGGTGAAGTTTCGTTTACAAATGCAGAATTCTTGTTTAATAATAACGAAGGTATTACATTTACCGACGGTAGTAACACTACAATCATTGACGGCACAAAAGTACAAACAGGTAATATTAAATTCAGCGGTAATACTGTAGAAAGTATCAGCGGCGACTTAAACTTTGACGCAGCAAGCGGAACAATTAATCTACAAGATGATGTTAATATTACAGGTAGTTTAGATGTTACTGGTAATGTAACAATTGGCGGCAACATTACACTAGGTGATGCTGCAACTGATAGTATTCAAATCACAGCAGCAATTGACAGTGATCTACTTCCAGCTGTGACTGACACTTATAATTTAGGTAGCGAAAATCTTGCATGGCAAGAATTACATACTGGCAAGGTACTAGTAGACACACTAGAAATTAATGATAACTACATTAAGGCTACAGACTCAGTAGGTGATATCAACCTTATTACTAATGCTTCTGGTAGTGTTGTTATTGACGATATCAAAATTAAAGATAATACTATTACTAATGATTCAGGAAGTATTATATTATCACCAAGTGCAGATGTTGTAGAAATACAAGGCACTGGTAGTTTAGTAATTCCAAAAGGTACAACAGCAGAACGCCCCGGAACTCCAGAAGTTGGTATGATTCGTTACAATACTGAAAGTGGTGTTTTCGAAGCATATGACGGTGAATGGTCAGAGCTAGGCGGTGTGTACGATCAAGACCGCGATACATACATTACGCCAGAACTTACTCCAGGTGCAGACGATGATACATTACGTTTTTATGCAGGTGGTGTACTTGTAGCTGATGTAAATACAGAAAGATTTGATGTAGCTAAACTGCAAGTTGACGACATTGAAATTAGTGGTAATACACTACAAACTATTACCACTAATCAAGACTTAGAACTACGTGCAAACGGTACTGGTACTATTAGTATTGAGAACTTTGCATTTAACGGCGGAACAATTACTAACCTAGTAGACGGCGATGTCACAGTACTAGAACAGGTTGGAACAGGATATTTTAAAGTACCTGGCACAGGCGGATTTGTTATTCCATCGGGTAACAACGAAGAACGCCATCCAACACCAGAAACTGGTATGATGCGCTACAACACAGTCGAAGATCGTGTTGAGATTTATGATATTGGCGGCAACTGGGTATCTGTTGCAGGATCAACTGGTGCTGTAAGTTTTAATGACGCAGAGGACATTGCAATTAAGTTTGCAATTCTATTGTAATAGGAAAGAAAAATGGCAACGAATTTTAAAAATGCATTAATTAAAGACGTAGGAACAGTAAGAACACCTATTTACACAAGTCCTCCGTCGACAAAAACAACAATTATTGGCTTGAGCATGGCTAACGTAACTACATCAGTAGTAAGCGGAAGTCTTTTAATTGGCAGCGGCAGTGATAGTGTTGTTGTATACTTAATAAAAGATATACAATGTGCTCCGAACTCAACTTTAAAGCCAATTGGCAAAGGTGAAAAGATTGTATTACAGCCCGGCGACATATTATATGCCGAATCTGATACAGCTGACGCACTTGACGTAATTGTAAGCACAGTGGAGATTGTATAATGAGTGACGGATTTTTAGGACAAAGCGTAGGTGATCTTGTAAATCAAACTGATGCTAGATATTTTTACGGCTTTAGAAGAACAGACGAAGGCGAATTATTTTTAGCAAAGATTGATCAGCTGAAAGCAGGAGAAGCTCTTGAAATTAATAAATCAGGAGATCCAGCAGAAAACTATCCAGACTTTGCAATGGGTGAAGATTTCTTTGAAGGAAGAGATGTTAAACATCAAATTGTTTATGAAAATTTAAACTATGAACAATTTAAATGGGATAATAGAAGTGTGTTGTATTATATCGACGACGAAGGACAACTAGTACTACGTATAAACGAAGATTACACTTACCCTACTGGGGTCTAAATAAATACATAGATAAAGATAAAAGGTATTATTGAAAATGGCAGAATTTCAGTTAAATAGAATTCGATTTACATGGAAAGGATCTTGGACATCAGGATCAGACTATGTAGTTGACGATATGATCGAATACGAAGGTAAAACCTACGTAGCGTTAAGAGTACACACAGCATCAACTTTTTCTAATGACATTGAAGGTGCAGATGTAAGTCCGGCAAGACCAAAATGGGAACTACAATCCGACGGTGTAGTATGGAAAGGAAACTGGGCAACTAGCACAACGTATTCAGAAGGCGCTATTGTTAAGTATGGTTCAGGCATTTATCAATGTATCGAAGAACACGTATCAAGCCCAACATTTAGTTCAGGCACAGACGGTCTTATTGAAGACATTACTAAATGGAAAGTAGTTGCTGTATCAGACACAGATTGGAAATACAACTGGTCAACTAACACACTATACAGACGAAACGACATTGTACGCTATAATGGTCGTGTTTACAAGGCACTAGAACAGCATATTTCTGCCTCGACAAATGCTGTAGGTCTTGAATCAGATCAAAACAAATGGGCAGTATTATCAGACGGCGACAGTTGGCGCGGCGACTGGGGTATTGGCACACGCTACAGAACAAATGATATTATTAAATATGGCGGTATTGTATATCGTTGTGCAATTGGACATACAAGTGCAGATAATATCGATATTGGCCTAGAACAAGACCAAGGTAAATGGGAAATTTTAGTCGAAGGTACTGATTATAGATTTGATTGGACACCTGAAATTAAATATCGTGTAAACGATGTTGTAAAAAGAGGCCCGTCAGCAGTAAAATGTATTACTGCACACGTATCGGGTGAAGAATTTACCGACGATGGCGATAAATGGCAAGTATATCTACCAGGACAAGAATACGAAGGCGAATGGGAAGACGGTACACGCTATCAACCAGGCGATATTGCACGTTACGGTGGTTACACATATAAAGCATTAACTTATAATGTAAGTACAATTCCAAGTACTAACCCTAGTGATTGGGATTTAAACCTAGTAGCATATAGATTTCTCGGAGAGTGGAATACTCAAAACGAAGATTCTAGTTTTATAAATTATAGAACTGGTGATGTAGTTCGTTTTTCTGGAAATGTATATCTTGCAACAGCTGACAACCTTAACCAACAACCAGATTTGCATCCAAATGTTTGGGAAGTATTATCGGATGGACGCCAATTCCGTAATGTTTGGGAAGACGATGTAGAATACTATCCAGGTGATATTGTTACTTGGCAAGGTACTAGCTATATTGCACTAAAATATCATAGATCTACAGAATCAGACAGTCGTCCAGATCTAGATGTCAACAATACAGATGACACTTACTGGAAATACATGATCAAAGGTACATTAACTAACAAACTTGCAAGAGTTGGTGATATTAAAACATACGATGATCAAGACAGTACAGCAGTTGACACACAGCGTTTAGCAATTGGTACAACAGGACAAGCATTAAGAGCTACATCAAACTTGCCAGCGTGGGATAGTATTGATAAGCACAATTATGTTTATTATGTTGCAACACATGGCATCGACGACGAATCGCAAGGCGGAACATTAAACGCTCCGTTCCGTACATTGCGCTTTGCATGTAATTATATTCTACGTGACGAAAAGAATCGTTCAGGATTGCGTGATAGATTCTTTGAAAGAGCAACAAACTTGATGAGAAAGAACGTAGATTTTATCAAAGACGAAACAACAGCATGGATTGATGCAAATGTAGCAGCAGGAACAGGTATTTGGAGCGGCTTTACTTATAATGCAGAAAAATGTGCTAGAGATGTAGCTATTATTGTTAATAGTATGGCTACAGATATGACATATACCGGTAATGAGCAGACAAGAAGATCTGCACAGTCTTACTGGAATGGTGCAGTTAGCTTAGTAAATGGTCAACAGGATCAAACTGTTGCAGCCTTAAACTTTGCACGTGACCTAATTAATGATTACGTAATAGCAAACTCACTATATTCGAGTATTCAAACAAAGAGTACACAATATACTGATGCATTTACATCTGAAACAGGTGCAGCTGACGAAGTTACAGACTATATGGCAATCGTTACTGACGTAGTAGCAAACGGACTAGGAAGTTTACCTGCTCTAGTTAAAAATCCACCGCGCGGCGGAGCCACTATTCGTGTAATGACTGGTGATTATGCAGAAATCCTTCCGATTATTGTTCCTGAAGACGTTGCTATTGTAGGAGACGAATTACGTTCTACTACAATTCGTCCTGCAGAAGAAGGAAGGGATGTTATATTAAGCGAAAGAACTAACTTGCACGGCATTATTCAACCGCAAGAAGAACTAGTTATTCCTACAAACAACAATGAACTAGACATGTTCTATGTACGCAACGGCTGTGGTATTAGACAGTTATCGATGAAAGGATTGACTGGTTTACTATCAGACGCTAACGATTACGGAACAAAACGTCCAACAGGAGGCGCATTTGTAAGTCTTGACCCAGGTGAAGGCCCAGATGATCAGCGTGTATGGGTACGTGATAAGTCGACTTATGTACAAGGTGTTACAACAATTGGTAATAATTGTGTAGGTATGAAGATTGACGGTGCATTGCATAACGGCGGAAACAGAAGTGTTGTTGCCAACGACTTTACACAAGTACTAAGTGACGGAATTGGGTATTGGGCCTCAAATGGAGGACGCTCTGAGCTTGTATCTGTGTTTACATACTATGCACATATTGGATATCTTGCAGAAGAAGGTGGTATTTTACGTGCTACTAACGGTAACAACTCGTATGGTACATTTGGTTCAGTTGCTGAAGGATTCTCAGCTACAGAAATTCCAGTTACCGGCGAAGTAAACAACCAAAGTTTAGAAGCACAGGTACAAAAAACATATACTGATACTGACGAAGTAATAGCATTTGGATATTTTAATGCAGGACAACATTATACAAGTGCAAGTATTAATACTATTAACAGTGCAGGAACAGGACTAGACGTTGAATGGAACGAATTCCGTGATAATGCTGTTAGTGATGTTAGAATTCTAAAACCAGAAGACAGTAGTACAGCCGGCGGCGCAGGTTATAAATTTATTACTAATTTTGCTCAAAGTGGCACTGCAACAACTATTACACTAGCACAATCTGAAGAAAGATTGTCAGCGCAGCTTGTTGGAATGAGAATTTATATTACAAGCGGCCGAGGTGTAAGTCAATATGGCTGGATTCAGTCGTATAATGAAGTTAGCAAGCTAGTTACGGTGTACAAAGAATCAACAAATACTATTGGTTGGGACAATATTCTTGGTGCAAATCAAATAGAATTAACACTTGACGAAACTACTAAGTACGAAATTGAACCTAGAGTAAGTGTTGCAGATCCAGACTGGAATAGTACAACTAACGTAACTCGTGCAGGACTAGGAATTATGGGTTTTGCAGGTGGAAACTTCTACTATGCACTAAGCGGTACTAATGATGTTGAGGTAAGTACTAATAGCGGTACAACTTGGACAACTAATCAGCTAGAAAATAGTGCTACATGGAGTGCTATTGCTAAAAGCGGTCCAATGATGTTGATTGCATCGCAAGGATCTGCTAATTTGCACTACTCAAACGAAGGAACACTATGGGACTATGTAAATTTAGGTCAAACATGGGACTGGACAGGTGTTGCAGTTGGTGGTAGAGACAACGATACTGTAATTTTATGTGCTACTGGACAAGATAATGTTCTAAAAGGTACAATTACACAAGGTGTGGACTCGAGTATTGCTCCTGATACATGGACAACAGTAAGTTTACCAGCTAGCAGAGACTGGGTAGACATTACATATGGTGCAGGCTTATGGATTGCCATTAGTTCAGACGGGTACACAGTTTATAGTCAAGACAACGGCGATACATGGACAGGTGGACTTTTACCTGCACCGTCTAGCCCCGAAGCGTATAACGAAATTGTATGGGGAGACAACAAATTTGTTGCTTCTGTAAATGATGCAGACAGAATTTTTTACTCACCAGACGGTGTAAACTGGCTAGACAGTGATCTAGTAGGCGACTCAGTACGCCAAGATTGGAATATTGCTTATGCTGGCGGCGAATTTATTGCTGTAGGTAGTAACGGAACACTACTAACGTCGGATGATAGTGCAAACTGGATACAACGTGCTGACTTACCAGGTTACGGATCTGTTGCAGGCGGCGTAGTAAACGGACAACCTACATGGCTAACCAAAGACGGATCAGACACAGGTGTTACTATTACTGGCGGACGTAGAGCATTAATGCGTGTAACCGTTGCTAACAATAACTTAAACAGATTTATTGTTTTAGATCCAGGTTCAGGTTACGCAACTACACCTTTAGTTACAGTAACAGATCCGGAAGAGTATATCGAACCGTTAATACAAACAAATGTTAATGACGGAGTACTACCGCAGCCGACATTTTATAATAGAGGAACCGGATATATTACTGCTGTAACTACACTAACAGGCAACGGATATGCTGACATTTATCAGCTAGGTCAAAGCTTAGTTCTTAAAAATGTTGCAAAAGTTCCAGGTCCAGGATCAAACTTACGTCTTGCAGGTCAACCAGATACAATCTATCGTATTGTACTTGTTGAAGAGACAAGCGGAGTAGCACCTAATTTTGATATTAAGGTAAGAATTAGTCCATTGATTGCAATTGATACTTCGCCAGATCATGAAGAAGCAATTACAATACGTGAGGACTTTTCACAAGTACGACTAACAGGACATGACTTCCTAGACATTGGTACTGGTAACTTTGAAGATACAAACTATCCAGAGCTATATGTATTTGGTCGTGAAGCTATTAACGAAACACGCCAGGCAAACGAAATTGTCGAAGCCAATGGTGGACGAGTGTTCTACACAAGTACTGACCAAGACGGTAACTTTAGAGTAGGTGAACTATTCCGAGTTGCACAGGCATCAGGTGGCTTAACACTAAACGCAGACTTCTTTGATCTAGGCGGACTAGATGAATTGAGACTAGGTGGTATTCAAGTAGGCGGTACACAGGCTACAATTAGAGAGTTCTCAACAGATAATACAATGACTGCAAACTCAGATGCAATTATTCCTACACAGAGAGCAATTGGAGACTACTTAGAAAATCGTATTACAGGTGGTGGAGCAACGCTGTTTACTAACAAAATTACAGCAGGTGTTGTATTTGCTACAAATAACGAAATAGGAACTACTGAAGGTATTGTTAACTTCAGTGAAACTACAAACTTTACCGGCGGAGTGGATGGAGACATGCTTGCAAATTCATTGTTTATGGCAGCAATGACATCGCAGGATGACTTTAACGGATAAAGATAAATATAAAAAAGCTAGTAAACGGAGCAATTAAATGGCAGAATTTAAGTTAGGTAGAATTAGATTTATATGGAAAGGAGTTTGGTCTCCTAGTACAGAATATCTAAAGGACGATATTGTTCGCTACGGTGGTAGAACATATGTAGCAGTACGCGGACATACAGCATCATCAAACTTTTACAATGACGAGGATCATTGGAACAAGTTTAGTGACGGTACAGAATGGAAAAACGACTGGACAACAGGAACGTTTTATAAAGAAAATGACATCGTAGCATACGGTGGTATTTTGTATATCTGTAACGAAGGACACTTAGCTGGCTCAATTCTTGAAGACGATCAAGAAAAATGGGATCTGTTTGCTACATCTATTGAATGGAAATCAGATTGGGTTGCAGGTACACAGTACAAAGCAAACGACTTGGTCAAGTACGGAGGTAATATTTACTTCTGTAACACTGGTCACACTGCTGCTGTTACAGATGCTCTAGGATTAGAAGCTAATCAAAACAGCTGGGACTTATTCTCCGAAGGTCTTGAGTGGAAAGCAACTTGGGCTACTAGCACCCGTTATAAAGTAAACGACATTGTTAAGTTTGGTGGAACAACTTATGTTTGTAACCAAGGCCACACTTCTGCCGCAACTAGTGGTCTAGGATTAGAAGACGACCAAGAAAAATGGGATTACTTAAACGAAGGTTTCGATTACAAAGGCACATGGGCGAATGCAACACGCTACAAAGTAAACGATGTTGTTAAGTACGGTGCTACGCTTTGGATTTGTACAGTTCCCCACACTTCAGTTGTACCAGCTGACGATTCAGGAACAGGTACACTAAAAGCAGATCAAGACAACTGGGAAATTTTTGTACCAGGATTAGAATTTGAAAACACTTGGGACTATAATAGAAATTATCAACCAGGTGACTTTGTAACATTTGGTGGTTTTGGATATGTTGCTACTGTAAACAACTACAATAGACAGCCTGGCGTAGATGATTCGTGGGACTTATTAACAACCGGGTTCCGTAACCGTGGCGACTGGGGAGACGACTCAACTAACCAAGAATATCGTGTAGGTGATGTTGTAAGACTAGGCGGCTATACATATCTTTGTGTTACTAATCACGAAGGACAACGTCCACCAAACGCAACATACTGGGAAAGACTAAACCAGGGTATTGAATGGAAAGATGAATGGTTAACTGCTACTTTCTATGATGCAGGTGACGCAGTACGCTATGGTCTAATCAGCTACATTTGTATTGCTGCACACACATCAGAAACAGCAAATCGTCCAGACAACGATTCACTAGGCGACTTTTGGAATAACTTAGCATCAGGTGCTGAAGAAAGTGCTCTAACTACAGAAGGTGATATCCTTTATCAAAGTGGATCAGGACCAGCAAGACTGCCAATTGGCGAAGAAGGTCAAGTATTAAGTGTTAGTGCTGCTGGTATTCCAGAATGGACAGACTTTGGTGCAACTGATGATGTTTATTATGTTGCTAGCAACGGTGTAGACTCTCCAGCGCCTAGCTACGGTATTACACTAGACCGTCCTTGGAAAACAATCCGTTATGCAGCAGAACAAGTTGAAAAAGGTACAAAGGCACCTAACGCAACTTATTTGCTAGAAGTTAACAGAACTTATATCCAAAAAGAAGTAGGTGAATGGACTAAGCGTCAGATTGTTACAGAAACTGATCCGTTCTTCATTGGTTTTGATTTTGATCAGTTAGAGTTTGAACGTATTGTTGGATTTGTAATAGACGCAGTTATTTTAGATATACGCAAGGGCGGAAATGTAAACACAAGACGTGTTGCAAATACATTTATTAATCAGACAGACGGTGACTGGTTTAACGTAGGCGGCGAATCTCAAAACGTTGCTGCACTTGATTATGCACTAGTACTAATTGATAAAGTTATCAACAGTGTCGATCCAGATGTAAACTATCAGACAGAAGGTAGTATTGCACTAGCAAATCAGTATATCCAAGTTAAAGATACTAGCAAGCCTGCAGAAACTGGTGTATTAACAGACATTACAACATTGCACACTGTAATGAAAAATTCAATTACACTAGGCGGTGGTTTGACTCTTCCAGCAGAAGTTAAGCGTCATACAAGCATTATGGTTAAGACAGGAAGATTTACTGAAGTACTTCCAATCCGTGTTCCAGAACGCTGTGTGATCCAAGGTGACGAACTACGTTCAACAAGAGTTGAGCCAGCAGGACAATTAACAGGTTCGGGCGATGTTACATACTCACTAGCAGGTCTTGTACACTTACAAGATGTTATCGATGATATCGTAACTGGTAATCCTATTACACCAACAACTGGCAACACATTAACACAAGATGATAGTCTTCCTCATGCAGATGCAGGAACAGCTACACTTGTGCAAAATCTAGTACAACAGCTATATGATAAAATTGATTATGAAATCAATGGTGCTACTGGTGACTCAACAGCACCAGTATTTGGTGGCAATAATACCCGAGTTGATGATGAGCAAATTTATCGTGCAATTAGATTGCTAGAGCTTAACAAAGACTTCATTGCTAGAGAAGTTACTAGCAAGATCAACGATGACTATCCTGCTTACGATTACGACGAAACTGCATGTGAGCGTGACGTTCGCGCATATATTGATGCATTTAAATACGACCTAGCATATCCGGGTAACTATGAAACACTAATGGCAGGCTTGTTCTACACAAACAGTGTACAAGGTTCACAATTAGAAAACATGTACTTACTACGAGATGCAACTGGTATTCGTAACATGACAACAGCTGGATTAAATGGTACACTTGGAGCAGCAAACAGCTACGGTACTAAGCGTCCAACAGCAGGTGCATATACATCACTTGATCCAGGTTGGGGAACAGAAGACGACCGTGTATGGATTCAAACACGTTCACCATATGTACAAGGTGTAACAACATTTGGTACAGGCTGTGTAGGTATTAAAGTAGACGGTGCCATCCACGATGGCGGTAACGATTCGATTGTTGCTAACGACTTTACACAGGTACTAAGTGACGGTATTGGTGCATGGGTAACTAACTTAGGTAGAGCAGAACTTGTTAGTATCTTCTCATACTATGGACACATTGGTTATCTAGCAGAAGAAGGCGGTAAGATTCGTGGCACTAACGGTAACTGTTCATATGGCGACTTCGGCGCTGTATCAGAAGGTGTTGACGAAACAGAAGTTCCAATCACTGGTACAATTGATAACCGCAAATTAGAAGCACAAATTGGTTATGTATTAACTGACGGTAACGAAGTACTACATGTTGAATATACTAATGCAGGTCAAGACTATACAACTGCTACATACGGTATTTCAGGTGCAGGTTTTGGCGCAGCAGTAGATAGTGCAAACGTTGTTAATGGTGGTATATTTGAAGTAAGACTACGTAATCCAGATGACGGAAGTACGTATAACGATGACGGAGAAGCAGATAGCTTTGGTGGTCGTGGATTCAATACAAATACAAACACTGCGCAGGCCGGTACTACAACAACTATTACACTTTCTAACACAGAAGTTGCAGAATCAGCAGAGTATGTTGGTATGCGTATTGTAATCTTATCAGGTAAAGGCGCAGGACAGTATGGTAGAATTACTGCATATAACGCTAATACTAAAGTTGCTAATATTGCTAAAGAAAGTGATGGCACAGCAGGTTGGGATACATTCCACTATACTAACCCAATCGAAACTGCACTAGATGCTACTACAACTTACATTGTTGAGCCAAGAGTAACATTTAGCGGCGGCGGCGGTTCTGGCGCATTTGCTCGTGCAAGAGTATCAGACGAGCGTGTAGTTGAGATCCGTATTGTTAACCCAGGTAGTGGATATACTAGTGCACCAACAATGACAATTACAGATCCGAGTAGTACACTAGATGTACCGCATGATGTAAGAATTGCAGACGGTGTTCTAACTCAACCTACTTGGAGTAATAGAGGTGTTGACTACGAAACTGCAAGTGCTGAAGTTACAACTGGAGACGGTTATGCAGATATCTTCCAGTCAGGACAGTACCTTAATGTTGAAGGACTAACAGACATTCCGCAAGAAGGGTCAAACTTAACTATTACAGGCGATAGTAGATTCTTTAAGATTGTTGCTGTGCGTGAATTGTTAGGAAACGGTCCTTATACTGCTAATTTACAAATTGCTCCAGATACAGGAATTGAAACTGCTCCTGCACACGGAACAAGTTTTGAATTGAGAATTCGTTATTCTCAAACACGACTAACAGGACACGACTTCCTAGACATTGGTACTGGTAATTTCCAGAATACTAACTATCCAGGTACTCCACTAATTGCACCAGATATTGACGATGAAGTAGTCGAAGGCGGTGGCGGACGAGTGTTCTACACAAGTACAGACCAAGATGGTAACTTCCGTGTTGGACGTTTGTTTAACGTTGAACAGGCAACAGGACAAGCAAGTTTGAATGTTAATGCGTTCTCACTAGCAGGACTACAAGAACTACAACTTGGTGCTGTTGGACTAGGTGCTGGCGGTGCAGTCATTAACGAATTTAGTACAGATGGATCATTTAGTGCTAACTCAGATAATGTTGTACCAACACAACGAGCAATTATTGCTTACATTAACTCACAGATTGGTGGCGGTCAGTCGGAACTAAACGTAAACGCCATTACGGCAGGTGTGGTAAATATTACTGGAGACACAATTAGTACAAGTACTAATGTGCCTTTGAATATTACTGCTACAGCTAACTTTGAAGGTGGTATCGCAGGCGATCCAGTTGCGCTATCATACTTCTTAAAGTAACAAGATAAATATTAACGGAGAGAACATAAAATGGCAAATGGTAGACTAGGAACAGCAGACCTATCTGTAAGCACAAACGAAACGGTATATCAAGTACCAGATGGATTTTACGCAGTAGCAACCATCAACGTTTGTAACAGAGGTTCTAACACAGCAGACATTCGTGTTGCAGTTAGTACAACTGAAACACCGGGTAATGCTGAATATATTGAGTATGACGTGCAGCTAGCACCTAAAGGTGTGCTAGAAAGAACAGGTATTGTAATTGAAGCTAATGCCTACATTGTTGTAAGATCGTCACAAGCAAACGTAAACGTTGTTGCGTACGGCATTGAAACAGCACAACCGGCTTAAGGAGTAAGTAATGGGAAGAAGAATTACACTAGGTTCAGCACCAACAGGAGCAACGCTTCCGTATGGTCCTGAAAATCAAAGACCAACTGCTCCGGCAGCAGGTTTCTTTAGATTTAATACCGACAGAAACTTTTTAGAATTTTACAATGGAACTTCTTGGCTTCCGGTAGGTGCGTTTGAAACAGTAAATACTAGTAGTAATGTTACAGCAGCACCAGGACAACAAATTTTTATGGACACTAGCAGCGGCAGCAGAACTGTTACATTGCCAGCAAGTCCGCAAGTAGGCGATTCGATTCGTGTGTTTGACGCAGCACGTACTTTTGATACTAATGCATGCACACTTGCACGTAATGGTAACCTAATTATGGGCGACGGTGCAGATCTAACTGTAGACTCAGAAGGTGCATCGTTTGACATAGTTTATTCAGGCGGAACATACGGCTGGCGTCTACTATCAGTATAATATTAAGGAAATTAATAAATGGCATCTTATGCAAGTTATAAAAAAGTTAAGTCTGAACAAGTTACAGACGGCGCAGTTACGCAAGATAAATTAGTAAACGGCGCAGGAAACGCATACGGTGTTCAGTGGATTTATAATAGCCGAGGTCACGCATGTCATAACTGTGCTAACGCCGGCGGGTGTTGTGAGCAAGCAAACGGAAGATGTTGTTTGTGGACTGTTCCGAACAATGTATCAAAAGTAACATTTGAAATTTGGTCAGGTGGCGGCGGCGGAGCCGGACATACATGCTGTAACTGTTGTGGATTCTCCGCCGGGGGCCAAGGTGGTAGTTATGCATCAAAAACTATCTGTACTAGACCTGGTTGTCAGTATACAGTATGTGCCGGCGGCTCGTGGCCGTGTAGTAAGTCGCATACATGCACAGGCGGAATGGGATGTCGTTCATATGTAAACGGACATAACCTAAGCAACTATTGTGTCATCGGCGGCTGTGGCGGCTGGATGTGTAATGGTGATGCTTGGGGTCCACGTATTCATGGTACTTGTGCAGGTTGTAATATTTGCGCTTCTTTTGGCGGAGCAGATATGACAATGCCAGGAACAACTGGCTTTAGAACAGGCGGAAGTGCATGTAGATGTCATGGACAAACTAGCTTTACTGGACAAGCACCTTTAATTGGTAAAATGCAAGCTGTGGCAACATCAGAAGCATGGTGTGCTTGCGGATGTTATGTAAACTGGCCAGCTGGCGGCGGAGCATCAGGCGTTTCTCCATATTGTGAAACAGCAGAAAAATGTTGCGCAGGCGGCATGGGTCAAGGCGGCTCGGGAATTGTAAAAATTACATTTACGTAAAAGGATAAAGAATGGCAAGTTACGCAAGTTATAAAAAAATAAAAACAGACCAATTCGAAGACGGCAGTATTGCAGCTGAAAAAATCGGAATTGGCGAAGGTAACCAAGCCTGTGTTCAGTGGATTTATGCTGAGCGAGCATTACAATGTCAAACCTGTTCAGCAGCTGGCGGCTGTTGTGCTCAAGCAAATGGAAGATGCTGTTTATGGACTGTACCCGGTGGTGTATCAAAAGTAACATTTGAAATTTGGTCAGGTGGAGGCGGCGGAGCCGGACAGACATGTTGTAACTGTTGTTCATTTAATGGCGGCGGCGCCGGCGGAAACTATGCTATGAAGCATATTAGTACTACACCTGGTTGTCAATATACAGTATGTGCCGGCGGCTCGTGGCCGTGTAGTAAGTCACACACTTGTTCAGCTGGAATGGGATGTCGTTCATATGTAAACGGACATAACCTAAGCAACTTCTGTGTAACAGGTGGTTGTGGTGGCTGGATGTGTAATGGTGACGCATGGGGTACATATGATAAGTCATATGGCTGTGCTAACTGTAACATTTGTGGTATGTTTGGTGCAGACTTTGGTATTATGGGATTTGTTGGAAACAGACTAGGTCACTCAGGTTGTCATTGTCAAGGTGCTGACCACCAGTCAACAGGCGGTGCACCAATGCTAGGCGGAGTAATTCACCAAATGTCTTTAACAGAATCATGGTGCGGATGTGGATATCACGTTAACTGGCCAGCTGGCGGATCGCTAGGCGGAATGAGTTCTTACTGTGAAACAGCAGAAAAATGCTGCGGCGGCGGACAAGGTCAAGGCGGTTCAGGCATTGTTAAGATTACGTTTGCTTAAAGAATAGGAAAAACAAGATGGCGTCATACGCAAGTTATAAAAAAGTAAAAACAGAAAGTATTCCAGATCGAGAGCTGACTAGAGCAGATCTAGCACCTGGTGCAGGACACAACTACGGTGTACAGTGGATCTACAATCAACGCGGCCTAGAATGTCATCAGTGCGCTAACAACGGTGATTGTTGCGGACAGTCAAATGGTCAATGTTGTTTATGGACAGTGCCCGGTGGTGTTTCAACAGTTACTTTTGAAATTTGGTCAGGCGGCGGAGCAGGCGCAGGAGGTACATGTGCTAACTGCTGTATGTATACTATCTCTGGACAAGGCGGAAACTACGCTATTAAAACAATTGAAACAACACCTGGTTGTACATATACAGTGTGCGCTGGCGGTTCATGGCCATGTGAAAAATCACATACATGTACAGCAGGAATGGGATGTCGTTCATATGTAAACGGACATAACCTAAACAACTTCTGTGTAACAGGTGGTTGTAGTGGATGGAACTGTAACGCAGACGCTTGGGGCGTATATGATCGCTCATGGGGTTGCGCTAACTGTAATATTTGTGGCGGTTTTGGTGCCGATATGGTAATGATGGGTGACACAGGTATGCGTTTTGGTAACGGTCATCACCATTGTAGACGCCGTGGTAATTGGACTGGCGCCGCACCAATAATTGGTAAACGTTCGTTTAACTCTGCATCAGAAACATGGTGTGTTTGCGGATGTTACAACAACTGGCCAGCTGGCGGTGGACAGTCAGGCGAAAATAGTTACTACGATAACGCTCACAAATGTTGTGCCGGTGGCACACAGGGTGGTTCAGGCGTTGTTAGAATAACATTTATGTAATAATGATAAATATGTTTGAGGAGCTTAAATAAAATGGCAACATACATTACAAAAGAATTTACTTACCCAATACCAGATGAGTGGTGTTGTGCAGAGTTTAATAACGGAAATACCGGAACTTGGACATACGAAGGTCCAGAGTTTTTAACTTTTGAGATTGATAAAGTTAGTGGTAAAGAATCAGGATGGTGTTTATGGACTGACGAAGATCTAGAACGTCCGTGCGCACTTGATGTACAACGTGTTACTGTAGACTGCAAAGAGCAACCGTTGCTTTGTGAAATCGCAAACGATTGCGGTAAAGAAGAAGCCCTTCAACTTCGTGAGACACGCGAATGGATTGACAGTGGAATTAGTCCAGACGGTTATGAAAATACACAAACTTTAAGAACTGAAGATTTTGAACCACGTGATATTTACGATGAATTTAACATTGTATATGACTTTGATACTGGCGAATTTAACATTCCTATTAAAGATCATGACTCGCATGGTGTACCAGATAGCTTTACATGGGACGATTTCCGTAAGTTCCGCAACGATGCATTAGACGATGCAGATGGTGTAATTGACGACGGAATGCCAGAAGAAATGCGCCAGGAATGGCTAACTTACCGCCAGCTACTACGCGATGCTCCTACAGCACTCGCAGAGTTTGAACCAGGTCTAGCAGTACAAATGCTTCCAGGCTCACCAGCAGGTAAGAAAACCAAAGGTGCGATGGATCCTAACGCAGACTAAATAAACCACTTCTCAAGCAACATATAACGTCCTCTATATAAGTATTTTTATATTTTATGGAGGACGTTTTTTTGTCTAGAAGCACAGCATTTTTTATCAACGGTGGAGCAGGAAGAGTAATCTGCTCAATTCCGGCATTTGAAAAATTCCACGAAGAAAATCCCGACGACGATTTTATTATTGTATGCGAAGGCGGCATGGACTTTTATAAAGGTCATCCTGTACTACATGAACGTGCATACGATGTTTGGCATAAAAACTTATTCCAAGACTACATTAAAGATCGCAATTGTATAAGCCCAGAACCTTATAGAGTTTGGGAATACTATAATCAACAAGCAAGTCTAGCACAAGCATTTGACATTGCTATTAACAACAAAGGTTTACGATCAGTAAGTGATCCTAAAGTTTTCCTTAATAAGCAAGAAATTGTACAAGCATATAATGTAGTACAAGAAGTTAAAGCAAAAACTGGTTTTGACAAAGTAGTTGTACTACAGCCATTTGGTCGTAGCACACAAAACATGGGCGAATTCATTATTGATCCAACTAGTAGAAGCTTTCACTTAAATGATGTAATTGATATTATTAACGAAATTAAAAAAGAATATGCTGTAATGCTAATGAGCGAATTTCCAATCGCTTTAGACGACAACGATACTAGTAAAACTCCAGTAGCAATGCCGCAAATTCCAGATGCACGTATTTGGGCAGGCGTTATTGAGATTGCAGATCACTTTGTAGGTTGCGACAGCTTAGGACAACACCTTGCTAAAGCATTGGGTAAAACTGCTACTGTTGTAACAGGTAGTACATTCCCAATTAACATCAGTTATCCAAACGATCCAGACTTTGACATTATTGACTTAGGTGAAGGCGAGCGTATATACAGTCCAATTCGTACTACAATGGAAGATTGGCAAGATCGCGTAAACGACGAAGTTATGGAAATGACTGATGAAGAAAAGCAAACAGTTATTGCTAGTATTAAGAAAAGATTAGGTAAGAGTGTTAAGTTTACAGGAACATATACACCTATTGAAATGCCACAAAATAGCTGCGGACATGATCATAGCATGGATCAAACACAGCCGGCACAAATTTTAAATAGGACAGGCAGTTAATGGATTATGACGATTATGTTCACAGTCTTTTGCCGTTATGGTATAATACTAGCGAATATAACGACTATAAAAAATTCCATAAACTATTTGATTTAGAATCAGAATCACATAGAGATAGCGGGGATTCGAATGTTTTTTACTTGCAAAATTATGAATATCCTAGTATAATAGATAGTGAATACAAGTATATAGAATATTTAAAAAAACATGTTACAAGTTTACCAATCGAAAATATTAGACATGCAAAAAGTTGGTGGGTTGATTATCCTGTACATAGTTATGCAGGACTACACAGTCACACACCGGGAAGACAATTTACATGTGTGTTGTTCTTAGATGATTATGTAGAAGATCAAGAGCATCCACAAGCAGGTTACTTGTACGGAGTAATGAATAACAATAATGTTATTACATACGAAGAATGGAAGCCTGAAGCAGGAACGTTAGTTATAATGGACGGAAGGATGTGGCATGGTACATATCCTACAAGACACAAAAGAAGAGTATTTGTAGTAGATTTCGAATACGACATAGGAGAATTTTAAATGGCACAATGGATCGCAGGTATTACACGAGGACACAACGGTGCAGTATGCTTGCTTAAAGATGGCGAGCTAGTTTTTCATCTAGAAGAAGAACGTCTGTCAAGACAGAAGTATGACGGCGGACCGTTAGCTGGCATGGTTAAGATTCTTGACTATACTGATAAACTAGATTATCTAGTAATTGCACATACACAGCCTTTACAAGAAACCGCTGGCAAGATTGACTTTAGCGGTGATGATGTATATACAGGACTTGCACGTAAACTAGGACTTATTGATCAAAAGTACGAAGGCAGAGAACACCCACAAGTAATTGACTATGCATGGGTACATCACAAGTTACATGCAGCATGTGCATTTTATCGCTCGGGATTTGAAAGTGCTACAGCGGTTATTGTTGACGGCGCAGGCACGTTTATTCCTATGATGTTTGGCGAATCACAAGAAATGACATGGGAACTAGAGACTATTTTCAGTTGTGAATATCCAGCTAACTTTAAGACTCTAGTAAAACATCAAGGTGGACGCGGTCCTTGGATGGGTGCTAAAATGGAAGTTAGCTCTGAAAGAGAAGGTGAACCTGGTACACACGAATTAATTATTGATGACACAGCTGGTATTGTTAAAGCATATGAAGCAGTAACACAATACTGTGGATGGCAGCCAATTGAAGCAGGTAAGACAATGGGTCTTGCTCCTTACGGTAAACCTAATGATGGTATTCCTCCTGTATACACAGACGACGGCGGAAACGAATGGGTAACTGCTAATCGTAATTTAATTATTCCTACATATCCAAACGGAGCAGTAGTAAACGAAAATCGTTATGAAGTTTTAAAAACAGCTAAAGAAGATTATAACGGTGATTTAACAAAACTACAAAGTCGTAGAGACTTAGCTTATGCTGTACAAAGCGAGTCGCAACAACGTGTACTAGATCTTATTTTAGAAGCAGTAGAACGTACAGGAAATAAAAATGTAGTAGTATCCGGCGGCTACGGTTTAAACTGTGTTGCTAACTACTGGTATTTAGAAGAACTTAACAAGCATGGCATTAACCTGTATGTAGAACCAATTAGTTCGGATGCAGGTACTTGTATTGGAGCAGCATATATGCACTATCATTCTTTAATGAAAGATATGAACGTAAGACCGTATGCTGATAGCTTGTACTTAGGTCCGCAATACAACTATACTGACGAAGAAATTGACAGCGTAGTTGAAAAGTATGACGCACATTCACAAGAGTTTACAACAGAAGAAGTCGTAAAACTTATGCGTGATAAAAATATTGTAGCAATGTTCCAAGGACGTTCAGAAGCTGGACCACGTGCATTAGGTAACAGAAGTTTAATGTTTGATCCAACTTTTGAAGATGGCAAGGATCATGTTAACCGTATTAAGCGCCGTGAATACTTCCGTCCGTTTGCAGGATCTATTCTAGCAGAACATGCACATGAATGGTTTGATATGCGCGGTAAAGAAGAAACGCCACATATGATGTATGCAATGGATTGTCAAGAAGGTGTTGCTGAAAAGATTCCTAGCATTATTCACGTAGACGGCACTTGTCGAATTCAAACAGTTAAGCAAGAGCACAATGCGCACTACTATGCTGTTATTGAAGAATTTTATAAACAGTCAGGTGTTCCTATCATCTTTAATACAAGTTTTAATTTAGGTGGCGAACCTCTTGTAGAAACACTTGACGATGCAGTTAGAACGTTGTATAGTAGTGACATAGAATATCTATTCTTACCTGAATATGGAAAGTTAATAACGGTTAAAAATTAATGCAGTATAAAAAACAAATATTAGAGAGAATCAAGGACGAATTCTCTAATACCTTTGAGCTTCAGCAAGAGTATCGTAATCATCCTGGGTACTCTAAGCTTGAGGTTAAAGAACTATTGCCGCTAGGCGTGGTCCAAGCACTAGCAGCAGAACTAGAGTCAATTCCTTTAGACGAATGTAAAAAGTTTACTCGTCGAGATAGTTGCATGTACGAGTATAACAAACTTGACAACACGCCTGTGCAAGACGAAGTTGTGCATACATTACACAGTGCTACGTTCATCAAATGGTTACAAGAAGTAACTGATACAGTAGATTTAATTCCTGATCCGCATCTAGTAGGCGCAGGTTATTCTAAAGCTTACAGCGGCGATAGCTTAAAAGTACATACAGACTTTAATTGGAATGATCAGTTGCGGTTACACAGACGCTTGAGTGTTGTGATCTATTTAAATGAAGAATGGGATGAAAACTGGGGCGGCAACTTAGACTTCTATGACACTGACCGTAAAAAAGTTTTAAGTCGTGTTGTTCCAGGTCCAGGTAATATGGTTGTTTGGAGTTACAATAATTTAGCATATCACGGCTATCCAGAACCTATGAAGAATCCAGACGGTACATGTCGAAAAAATATTAGATTGTTTTATTATGTAAGCAATGCACAACACGATGATAAGTTTCCTCCACATCGTAGCTTGTACTGGTTTGATGAAAAAGAAAAGGCACCTTACGATAAGCCATGGATAAAATAACACTAAAATTACCCGACTTTAAATATAAAACTCATTCGTGGGTCGAGCATGATAATGTAACAATCGAAGGTCGTGCTAGCGAGTTTGAAGAACAAAACATGCGTTACTTTAAAGCAGGCTACACTACTGAAAATTCTAAGTACTTACAGTGTTTTGAGTTTGACGACGAAATACACAACTTTTGTCGTACACTGTTTCCTAGATACAGTGTAAGTATTATGAAACAAGCACCAGGACAAACACTACCCAGTCACGAAGATACTTTTTATAAGTTTGCTAAAAATAATGATGTAGATCCGTATGCATGTTGCAGAGTAAATATTTTTTTAGAAGACTGGCAAAGTGGACATTATTTTGAAATAAATGAAAAATCGGTCTTGCATTGGAAGCGTGGTGATGCTATAATTATACTACGTGATGAGCCTCATTTAAGTGGTAACATGGGACTAACAACAAAATATACAATGCAAGTAACCGGAGTTAGAGATGAATTTACGGGGTGCTAAACCTGTAGTAGATAACAACATTAGAGAGTTTATTGAGTCAGTAAACCCTAGTGTTGATCTATATAATGAAACTATTCAGCAAGAATTTACAGAAAAATTTTACAACTGGATTACGTCTAGTAAACTTAATAGCGTACAAGGCTTAGACGAGTTTGTAAATCGTAAACTTGTTTCAGGAACAGCACAAGCATTTGATCATTTTTATTGGCGTCATAAAGATTTGCGTTTTCGTTTTTTTGAAGGCGAATTTATGTATCACGGTGCTGTACTAAAACACGGCGGATTGAGTGAGTATATCACAGACGAAACTCCGGTAATGCCAGGCGATGCAGTTATTATTAGTGTGCCGTTCAGTGACTACGGAACTACACATCCTAAGATGTTAGAAACACTAGACTTGTGTGAAAAATTTGGCATTCCTGTATTGTTAGACTTTGCATACTATCCTTGTACTAAAAATATTGATATTAATTTAGATGATTATCTGTGTGTAACAACTATTACGTTTAGTATTAGTAAAGCATTTTATGGTGCAGAGTTTTTACGTGTAGGCATGCGTTTAGAACGATTTGAAACAGACGACGGTATTGATGTTTTCAACTCTGTTGAAATGGTTAACCGTGTTTCGTTAAGTATTGCTAGTAGGTTAATAGACACTTATAGTGTTGATCATAACTGGAACACATATGAATCTATGTACTTAGAAGTATGTAAAGAACATAATCTAAAAGAAACAGATTGTATTATGTTTGGCTTAGGCGGCGACGAATTTGCAGACTATAATCGCGGTACCGAAGTAAACAGAGTTTGTATATCAGAATTAATAGGAGAGAAAATTAATGACAGTAGTAAGTAGTCATAACGACTGGGATCCATTAGAGGAAGTGTTTGTAGGAATTGCAGACCACGCTCGTATTCCTACTGTAGACAAATCAACACATAGTTTTGGATTTGCAGACTGCAAATGGGAACACATCAAAGACTTAGAAGGACCAAGCCCGCAGTGGGTAATTGACGAAGCAAACGAAGACTTGGACGGATTTGCAAAAGTGTTATCAGACTTAGGCGTAAAAGTAAGACGTCCAGAGTCAATTGACCACTCGAAAGAGTTTAGTACACCTGATTGGAAAACAACAGGATGGTATACATATTGTCCGAGAGACTTGTTGCTGCCATTGGATAATCTTATTATTGATTGTCCTGGCGCTATGCGAGCTCGTCAATTTGAAACAACAGCATACAGAGAATTCTTGTATGAAGCAATGGAAGGCGGATCACAATGGATTAGTGCTCCACGTCCTAAACTGCTTGACGAAAGTTATCAGTTGGAAGACTTGAGTATTCCTACGCTAGTAAACAAAGAGATTGTATTCGATGCACCTAACGTAGTACGTCTTGGCAATGACTTGTTGTATCAAGTTAGTAACTCGGGTACACTACTAGGCGGTCAGTGGTTAAAAACTATCCTTGAGCCACTAGGTTATCGTATTCACTTGGCAGAGAAATTCTACAGCTACTCGCACTTTGACAGTACTGTTATTCCTCTACGTCCAGGACTAGTATTGTTTAATGGTGACAGAATTACTCCTGATTGGTATCCGCCAATCTTTGAGTCATGGGATAAGATTTTCTTCCCAGGTGACAAAGTACACGACATTGGTACTAACCTAGCAAACGGTGTAAGCCCTTGTAGTAAGTACATTGGTTTAAACTTTATGAGTGTTAACGAAGAACTAGTTATTTGTGACGAAAATCAGCACGAACTACGTAAAGTATTAGATCAACATGGCATTGAGTCAATCGGATTACCTATGCGTCAAGCACGTACACTAAGTGGTGGCTTCCATTGTGTAACACTTGATACTAAGCGTAAAGGTTCAAGAGAAGATTACTTTAACTAATGCGTGACGGTGACAGAGGACACTGGCTACCTTTCCTTGAATGGATGATTACCACCTCGTGCGACTTAGCTTGCCCGGGGTGTGATCGTTTCATTGACTATAATCATAACTGGACAGAATCGTTCGACGATATTACTCAAAATATGGAAGCATGGAGTAAGCATCTTGACCCTGACAATTTAACATTAATAGGCGGTGAGCCCTTATTGCATCCGTATATCAGTGACATTATCAATACCACAAGAACTCATTTTGATCATGCTTGCATAGAAATTTATACAAACGGATTACTATTTCCTAAGCGTCCTAAACTAATAGAACAATTACTAGAAATAGGAAATGCTAAGATTAGTTTAACTTATCATAATCGAGATCCGCAAGTAAGGTCTATTATTGATAGAAATATCAAAAAGTATATTTTTAAACAATATCCGTGGTATCAAACAGGACCAAACACATGGCAATACAAAGATATTGTATTTGAGACTACTGATCCTACTCAAGGCGATTGGTATGATTATAGACAAACAGTAAACGGAGTGTTAAAGCCGTGGACTGATAACGATCCTGCAAGAAGTTATGCTAATTGCAGTGCTAACGTTTATCCTATTATATATAAAAATAGGTTATATAAATGCCCTCCTATTAGCATGGTTAAAACACATCTAACTAAAAGTTTACAGTTAGACGATCCGGATTGGGCTCCTTATTTAGAGTACAGCGGACTAGGATTAGATTGTACAGAACAACAATTAAACGAGTTTATTGATAACATTAGACAACCGCATGCTATATGTGCAATGTGTCCTGCTAATCCAGATAGAAAGCCTCAGCCCGAAGCACTTATCAAACACAAGATGGAAAAGCTATGATTAATATACCTACAGCATTTCTTCAAGGTGGTGCAAGAACTTACGAAGTATTGAATCAGAAGTACGAAGACATATTGAGATTTACTGTAGATCAAGAAAGTTTTATAGTACAACCTCAGATGATCCTTTTCTTTGAATTTGTAGGTAATAACGAATATATGCTTAGTCAAATGCCAAGCATGTTAGAAAGATTTGCTAATACTGATCTATTTTTAATTTTAGATGACAGTTATGAAGGTTTAGCAAACGAAGAATTTATGCAGATGTTTAAAAATACACTAGAACATTGTCCTAGTATTAAACACTGGAGAATTCTTAGTAGCAACGCTAAAATGAAAAATATTTGCAAACATGTTTTTGGTAATAGTAATAATTATCTTTATTTTAACATTCATGTACACTTGTCCGAATATGATAATTTAAATGTTCAAGAACATAATTTTTTAGTTAATACACAACTAAGAAATAAAAAGTTTTTGTGTTTAAATAGACAAGAACGATTACATAGAATTCTAACTGTTGACTATCTATTAAAACACGATATAGCAAAGCATACATTTTTAAGTTGTATGCTAGGAGAGTATGCTGCACTAGTACACGACGATAATACTGTAAAGTTAAGCGAAGGTGACAAGAATATGCGAAAGTTTTTAGATCCTGATCTAAATAATCTAGTGCTAGAACAAGATCAAAAAGAACGTTTAAAATGTCTTCCTTTAGAATTAGATGTAACTGAAAATTTACATCATTCTGTAAAAGTAAACATGCCAAATTTAGAAAACTATTTTAACCAAAGTTACTTTAGTATTATTACTGAAGGCGATTTTGCTCGAAGTAATTCTCGTCAAATGTTTACAGAAAAAGTACTTAAATGTTTTTTATACGGACATCCATTTGTTGTAATTGGATTGCCAGGAACACTAGATCTATTACATGATATGGGATTTATTACATTTGGAAATATTATAGACGAAAGTTATGATAAAGAATTAGACGACCAAAAACGTCTTGAAATGTGTTGGAAAGAAATTGATAAATTAAATTCTTTAAACATGAATGAAATGAAATCAGTTTATGAAAAATTGATGCCTATTCTTATGCACAACTATCAAACATATAAAGTACTGAATAGCATGCCAGAGCCTAGCAGATTAGCAAACGATTTGCTTAGTTGGTATCAAGGTGATTGATAATAAAATCTTTTGTAGGAAGTTCTAAACGTTCTGCTGTCTGCTTTATATAACTTTTGTCTTGATTATCCAGCGTGTTTATATCTAAATTTTTGGGATACGTTAGCACATTAATATACCAATCTGCATTATATTGTCCTACATAACTATTGATATTTTCGATATCAAAAAAGTTATTTTTATGTAGCACTGTATTAAATTCTAGTTCGTAATTAGTAACAGCATAATGAACAAATTGTTTTACTTTCTCCCATTTTGTTCCTCCTCTTACACGCTCTGCAACTTCTTCTACACCGTCGACACTTACGATAAATCTAACGTTTTTAAATTTATCCCAAATGCTTTCTGTTTCTAAATCAGGCATATACATTGCATTGGTGTTATACACAACACTGACTTTACTAGGATCTTCTACTAGCTTTAATAGCTCTAAATGACGCTTTGTAATTAATGGCTCGCCGCCTAGAAATAATATTTTACGCACAGTGTTGGGCACACTAGTAATATTATCGATAGTCATATAATCGTAATTTGCACTGCCTTGTTCGCGAATTTCTTTCGCTCGCCAACTAGTACTAAACTCTGAGTTACAACCATCACATACTAGATTACAAAGATTGTCAATACCAATTTCTAAGTATTCTAATCCTACACTATCTGTGTCGTATTTTTCGTTAAACTCTTCACGTAGGCTTTTATGTCCAATACTTTCCTCGTAGTAGCATTTTTCGCAGCCAATAATCTTTTCATTATTCAACATACTAGCACGTATCGATTTATATGCATCAGAATGTAAAACACTAGATAAATCTCCGTCAGTTTTACCTACACACGACTTAAACCGGCAGCAAGGATAAACTCGTCCACCAGGTCTAATATTAGTGTGTTTCCACAATGCGCTACATAAAGTTGACATAATCTATTTTGTGCCTATCAAGTTGTTTGTATATCTCTTCTATTAATAATTCTAAATCTTTAGGTTGATAAAAAGGTTTTGTTTCTTCGTTTCTAAACGGATCATAAAAGTCTATAAACGTCGGATACGTTTTATCTAATTTGTTTGATGCAACATCACACAATGCCGGCTGTTCTAATTCTACACAAATATCTAAAACTTTGCCTATACCGGTAACTACGTAGTCTGCTAACTCAACTGCTTTGCGTAAATCTTCATCAGAGTATTTACTCGCTCGTAACGGAACTACATTTATTTTTTTAGAAAGTTCCTCGTGTAACAATTCATAAGTAGCATGGTCAATGCTTTCTTTTGCAAGAAGCAAATAACTAAATTTATGATTGTTGTTATCATCGAATAAAGCTTCTATGGTCATTTGTCTACTACATCAAGTACAAAGTCGATTGTAACTCTTTCTTCTTTACTGTTATTAGTTGTAGTATGAGACTCAATATAACTAGGATAAAAATATATCCATCCTTCATTCATCTCTAATAATTCTTCAGGTGAATTATGTTCAGTTCTATTAAACGGATCAAATACTTTTTCGTACCAGTGTGGGTCTATAGGTTTCTTAAAATTCATTGTTGCATTTTCTTTAGGAGTATGCAAGAAATAAACTCCAGTAATCAAACTTTTAAGTCTACGCTTAGGTACTAATTGTCCACCAGGTGGAGTAATTGTAATCCACATGTCAACAATTGCTAGTCTTTTGTTTGCTTTTAATTTATATCTGTTTTGCAAGATTCCTGAATATGCTCCAATCTCAGGACCATTAACTAATGAGTTCATACTGTGTATGCTTTGTAGCCCATTAGGACTTTGCCATACTGAACTGTGATGGCTGTTATTATAGTTTACGTTACTAGCATATAAATCTTGTACAATATGCATGAGATTATTTTTGTTTGTCTCATGATTTAATACTTTAGTTTGATCTATATTGCATTCTATGATTGGCTTAGTTTCTAGTATAAGTTCTTGCATAATGTATTTAAGAATACCAAGATTATATAAATTTAAAGATGGCTCCTATAAATATTGTTATGAAAAATCCTAAATCAATTTGTGTAGTAGGCGGCGGAACGGCAGGTCTAGTTTCGGCTCTTATTTTAAAAAGAACTTATCCAACTTTAAAAGTTGACATTGTAGAATCTTCTGACATTGGTATTATCGGTGTCGGAGAAGGATCAACTGAACATTGGAAAGAGTTTATGGACTTTTTGCATATCGATCCTCCAACTATGTTAAAAGAAACTGATGCAACTTTTAAAGCAGGAATTTATTTTGAAAACTGGACAGAAAAGCCTTATATACAAACGGTAGAAGGCGATTATCATGTAATTTGGCATGACTATCCTATTGTATACGGAAAACTTATAAGCGAAGAACGAGATAGTATTGTTTTTGATAGCGTTTGGAATAGTGAAATTGGCTGGGACAATCATATACACGAAACACTTCGAGATTTTCCAGTAGCACAATTTCATTTTAACACTCATAAGTTAAATCAGTTTTTGCATAAAATTGCAAAACAATATAATATTGATGTATACGACGACGTTATTACAGACGTAGAAGTAGACAAAGACGGCATCACTAATATCATTGGTAAAAATGACAATTACGAATACGACTTTTATGTAGATTGTACAGGTTTTAAACGAGTACTAATGAATAAATTAGGAGCCAAATGGACTAGTTATTCAGAACATCTGCGTATGAACAGTGCTATTGTTTTCCCGACAAAAGATGAAGACGAATATCCTATGTGGACACTTGCTAGGGCAATGGATGCAGGATGGATGTTTAGAATTCCTACTTATGGAAGAAAAGGCAACGGTTATATTTTTGATAAAAATTATATTACACCCGAACAAGCAAAACAAGAAGTTGAAGAGTACTTAGGACACGAAGTCGAAGTAGCGAAAAGTTTTACATTTGATCCAGGAAGATTAGAAGACTGTTGGATCAAAAATTGTACAGCAATTGGTCTAAGTGCTAGTTTTGTTGAACCTTTAGAAGCAACTAGTATCGGTACTAGTATCCAACAAAGTTTTTTACTTGCTAGTCGAATTATAAATTATACCGATAGAAGTATAGAACTTTATAATCAAGAAGTAAAAGATATTTTAGAAGATATCAAAGATTTTGTAGCATTGCATTATGTAGTTGATAGAGAAGATACTCCGTTTTGGAAAGATCAAAAGTCTGTACCGCTTCCTCCGAGACTAGAACAAAACATGAAAATGTGGAAACATAGACTTCCTATTGATTTAGATTTTGGTAGTGAAAATAGTTATAAATTATTTGATAAACTAAACTATCTTTTAGTGTTGCATGGCATTGGACATTTTGATATTCAGTCAATAAAAGAACAATACGAAGTAATATCTCCCAGTGCAAGAGAATTTGCTGATCAAGTAATTAATAATCTTGAATCTAACAAACACAATGCTAAATTTATTCCTCATAAAACTATTATTGAACTAGTTAGAAGATTAGCATGAGATTATTTACATTCGGATGTAGTTTAACACAGTTCTTTTATCCTACGTGGGCAGATCTCTTGATAGCACACTATCACGATCGTGCTGACGTTTTGGAAAACTGGGGGAAAAGCGGCGCTGGCAATCAGTACATCTTTACACGCATCTGGGAAGCAGATAGCATTTATCATTTTAACGAAGACGATATTATTGTAGTACAGTGGACAGCAATGTATCGAGATGACAGATGGATTGAGAAGAATGGCTGGCATTGTGCAGGCAACTTGTACCACGGGCAGCTTAGTGACAAGCCTATGAACTTAAACAACTATAACTATACCAGTCAGTGGCAATGGGCTGACCCAATTCATTGTGTTATGCGAGATTGTGCAATGATATCTAGTATAAAAGCAATGTTAGAACAACGTGGTTGTAAAACTGTATATTTTAGTTTTAACGATTTTTATAATAAAAAAGCATCTAGAGATGCAGTGTTAGATCAAACAAAATCTCTAGACGACACTTGTATCAATGGCATACTCAATCAATACAAAGAATATATCAACACAGACGCACTTCCTATTATGGAATGGAATGGACTAACGGACGAGCACTTCGAAGCATACTCAAAAACTCGTCCGCTAACTGTAGCAAATCCAGGCGATACAGTAGACGAAATACGTCCTGAATTGCATCCGTTACCTTTTGAACATGCACGTTATTTAGAAGAACAAATTTTACCGCTACTAGGCGAACAAGAGCTAAACAGCACGGCTGTAGAATTAGCAGAAATTTTTCAAACAAGAATAGAACAAGCATCTCCAGCAGTACTAGCACTGTTGGGATGGACAGATATGAATACAGATAAAATAGGATGGAGCGATGACTAGAACCCCGCCGGTAATTGGACTAGATAGAGACGGTGTTATTAATGTAGACTTAGGTACATATGTAACTAAGCCTGAAGATTTTGAACCTATCCCAGGAAGCTTAGAAGCTGTTAGAACAATCCGTAATAAAGGTTATGACGTAGTAATTTTAACCAATCAAGCAGGTATATACAAAGGTATAATGGATGCAGCTGATGTTGATATTGTACACAATTATATGCTGCAACTGTTAGGTCGAGCCGGATGTTCTAGTATCAACGGATTGTATTATGCAACTACAAATCTAAAAGATGACATCTATGCAAAACCTAATATTGGTATGTTTAAACGTGCTTCTGCTGAAATAGGATGCAAGTGGTCAAATGGTGTCTATGTTGGAGACAAAATTACAGATCTCAAAGCAGCAACAAAGGCTAAGGCTCGGCCAGTTCTAGTGCGTACAGGATACGGTAACGAAACAGAAAAGAAGCTTGATACATTTGCCAATAAAGATCTTAAAAAACAAACCGAAATATATAATAACTTGTTAGAATTCGCAGAAGCATTAACTGACCTTACTGGATAAATACTGTAAGGAGCTCCATGATGAATAAAACGGTATACAATCTGTTTAAGAAAGGCACAAACAACACGATTAGCTTGCCTGATCGTAATAGCTTTTCTTATAGAGGACGCTGGGTAGGTGTATACAACGACACTGTAATGGATAGTTGGCACGTTGGTGACTTTTCTAGCGCAAATTATCAAATTACAGTAGAATTTGATTCAAATGAAAAAGAAACAATGCAGTTGAGCGTAATTGCTCGTCCTGCACAGGCTTCGTTTAACCTTTATGGTCGCGCAAGTATTGCAAATGAACTAATTGACGTAAGTGTTACAGTTGATGATACATTTTTAAAAGTGTTAGTAAGTCCAAAAGAAAGAATTTGGCAAGGGGCAAAATTAGTCTTTCATGCAACATATGCAGAAGCAATTCACCCGCCAACTGCACCTGCACTAGTAGCAGACACAAGTACAGAAGATGACGCTGGCATAAATACGTTTGATAGTATATCAAGATCATTTGACAATAGTACAATTACATTTGATAGGACAACATAAAAATGGCAAAAAGTTTAATTAATACAGGTTCAGCGCCTGACGCAGGAGATGGTGACAATTTACGTGCCGCTGGTACTAAGCTCAACTCAAATGCAGACGAACTGTATGATGCAGTCGGCGATGGTAGCCAACTTAAAGGACTAGTTAACAATAATCTAGAATTAGATGTTCCGCCGGTAAGTGGAAAGATTAACAAAATTAGCTTGCTTTGCGAAAGCAATGCAGAGCGTGATGCAATTAACCCTGCAGATTATCATGGTACTATTTTACACGTACATCAGAGCGGTGGCGTATTTGTAGCACATAGTAATGCATGGAGATCTATGCTATTAGATGCTAGCGAAGGTGCAATTCCTAACTATACCGATCCGCTATCAGCTGTTGCTTACGGCGGCGCACTTAATGACATTTCAGATGTTGATACAGAATCAGTTACGCCATTTACTGGTGCTGTACTTAAATATGATGGTAACAAGTGGGCACCTGCAATTGACGTTACCTCAGGCGGAACAGGTCTAGATGCTGATACACTTGACGGGCAAGATGGATCGTATTATCTAAACTGGAATAACTTTAGCAACAAACCAGTAGTACCTAGTGTGCTAACTGACTTAAACATTACAGACGGTAGCTTTGGACAAGTACTAACAACTGACGGCAATGGTGCGTTTACATTTAGCACTATCGAAGCTGGGTCAACACAAAACGTATTTGTGCAAATTGATGGCGATAATGGTACTACTACTGCAAACTCAACTACAGATGTATTAACACTTGCAGGCGGAACAAACATCGAAACACAAGTTGTTGGCGATACAGTTACATTTAACTATGTAGGTGACCCAAACTCAGGTGAAGCTAACCAAAATGCATTTAGCTTTGTACAAGGCGACAGTGGCATTGCTGAAGCAGATAATAAAACTGATACACTTACTATTTCCGGCGGCACAAACATTACAACTACAGTAACAGGCGATACTGTAGAAATTTCATACAGCGGTAGTGATCCGACATTTGCTAGCCTAGCTGATACTAATATTAGTTCACCAACAGCTGGTGCAATGTTAGTTTGGGATGGAGCACAATGGATTGATACACCTACTACAATTGACGAAACTGCACTTCCAGCAATTACAACATTAGAAGTTACGGCAGCTGGATCTTCAGGATATTTGTTTGATCAATACGGAACAACACAAGATCCGATAATTTATGCTATTAGCGGAACGACTATTGCATTTAATTTAAATGATGCAACAGTGTCAAGCCATCCGTTCCAAATTGAAACATCAGGTGGATTGCAATACAATCAAGGGCTAGTACACGTATCAAATACAGGTGTTGTTAGCACAGATGCAGCCGCACAAGGTCAAACAAGCGGAACACTTTATTGGAAAATTCCTGCAAACGTTTCAGGAAACTATGCATACCAGTGTACAGTACACAGTGCTATGCGTGGAACAATTACAATTAAAGATATTAGCGCATTATAAGGATTAGGATATGGCAGTTACGCCTAAGAAATTAACATCACAGTACGGATTCGAAAGTCCAAATTTTGAAGTAGGTACTACTGGTCGAGTAACTACAAGAGTACTTGACGTTAATCAGATTTTGTTAAATGGTGTACCGTTTGTTGGTGCAGACCCAGACGAACCAGTAGATCCGGGCGACGGCGGTCCAGATCCGACTAATCCATTTGAAAATATTACAAGTTTAACGGTAAACGGACCTCTACGAGTAAACAATACAGTAGATGATGTTTCTACAAATGTTTTAACAATCAACAATGGTGCTATTGCTATAAGTAATAATACCACTGGCAGTATAGACAATGTAGACATTGGTTTACAAACGCCAGGACAGGCAAGATTTTATAGCATCGATTTAACTAGTGCTCCTGATAGTACAGCAGCAACATTAAATGCAGATGGCGCAACAATTAACGGCAATATTACAATTGACGGAACACTAGCTTTGTCTGTTGCACCACAAAACGCAACAGACATAACTAATAAAGAGTATGTAGATTCTACGTCGATAGCTTTTTCAGTAGCACTTGGAGTATAACAGAGAATGGCAAAAAAGAGTATAAAAAATTACGTATTTTATCCTGGACTAGGATTAGATGATAATCTATATCCAAATGCTTACAGTTTAATAGAACAAAACTTTGACTTTATTAAGAAAGAAGTAGCAGCATGGATTGGCGCACAAGTTGCAGCTGGAAATCCAGACTTCTTATTTAATAGAGCTAAATGTATTCGCGACTTAGGATTTATTGTAGACGGTGTGCGCTACGATATGGCACTAGGTACAAACTATAATGCAGTATTCCAAGGTCGTGCAGAGTCTAACTCACAAGAAATTTCTCCAACAGTTATTGAATCCATTCGCAATGCTGAAGCAAGAATTCTTGATTTAGCAAGTGTTAGCCAAGATACTACTGCGGTAGCAAGAATTGAAGCAGCATTTGATGAAGTAGTTGACGTTGCTACAAACGGTCCAGTAAGTGCTGATACAGTAATATTTACAAATCCATCAAGTGCAAATGCTACAAATATTGCTGCTAATGAAAAGATTATGGAAAACATTGCGTTCCTTCAAGCAGAAGTAAATGCTTGGGTTAACGTAAACTATCCTGATCATGACCACGATGTTGCAAAATGTTCACGTGATGTTAAGTATGCACTAGAAGCACTAGCATATGACATTTTATACGGTGGCAACAGTGCAAGTTATGATAGTGCTAGATTCTTCTATTATTTCGATGCTGCAAATAACCCAGGTATTGATCCAACTCACGTTGCTCAAACAGCAGCAGCTTACAATCACCTTTCGACTATTATTGGTGACGTTGTTGCAGGTACTGGTATTACACCTAGCGTTGGAAATACAGAAACGCAGGTTACAGCTGGTAACACTTCAGATGGGACACTAACTGCTACACTACAAGGCCTACTACAACTTGTAGAAGACGTAGTAAATCTCGGTGTTACAGACGGCCTAGACGGCGTAACAAGAACAGCACCGGCTGTTGCTTGGGCATCTGCTAGCTTACAAAACGCATTTAGTGAAATTGGCGGACAAGCAGATACTATTATTGCAGCAGTAACTCCTCCGGCAGCATATAACTACGACAGTGCTAAGTGCGAAAGAGATACTGAATTTAACTTAAATGCTTATATACATGACTTACGTTATGGCGGCAACGAAGAAACTACACGTATTGCTAAAACATACTGGGAATATGATGTAGCTCAAGTTGATGGTTATAGAACTCCAGAAATTCGTGCAAAAGAATTTACAAGAGATTTGATTACTAACAATGTATTAACAAATACGCCTCAAATAACACCAAACCAAGCTCAAGTTGCACAAGTAATTGACATAAGCAAAACAGCAGAAGGAAATGCTCCGGGCGTAATTCAAGTTCTTGTTAATTTAGTACGAGATGTTATCCAAAGTGGTACAAGTGCATTACCTACATTTGAGCGTAAAGGCTTAGGACATGTTAAGTTTGTCGGAAACTACGATTTAAGTGATGTACTGTTAATTACTAACACAACAAAAAACGAAATTATTTACAACTTTGGCGATCCAAAGCGTGGCGCAATATTAAAACAAACTACAGACGATCAACCACGTGACAGTTCAGGATATCTAGTAAAGTATGACTTTACTAATGCAAACAGAGATGCTGACATTGATTTTCCTAAGTTTTTGCAAACTACAGATACTATTGTAACATTAGATTTAACATACAATACACAATCACATTCGTCAGAAGACAGCCTACAAATTTTTGTAGAAAAAATTGAAAACGGCGAAAGTGTTACAGTAACCCGTCCGTATGCATTTGGTACTGATGCTATTGAACGTATGCGTGTTGCACCTCCGCTATCAATGCTTGACGCTGACTTTGAGTACGGCCTACAGCCTACTAAATGGTCAGCTATTGGTATGCAACGCGGCTATCCAAGTATTTACGAAGTTCCAGGTTCTGAAACTGAAGTACAAACTGTTGTTACTGATGCTTCTGCAGGAACTGAAGGAATTGGTGCAAGTTTAATTACAGTTACTACCCGAGGCGCTCACGGATTTACTCCAGGTACTCCGATTACAATCAAAGCCCTTGAACAAAGTATTACCGGAGCAAGTCGTGCAGAAGGTTCGTTTGTAATTATTACTGTTCCGACAAATAGTACATTTACATATTATGCAAAAGCTAAAGTAGGCGATTCAGAAGGCGATATTCTAGCAACAACTTATACACAGTTACGTAGAGGTAATTTTTACACTGGTGCCGATGTTGGCGAACCAACATTTGCTGTTGCATCAAACGGTACTGCTGGTATAATGACACTAGCACTTAATGCACAAACTGGTGAAAACAGACTTGCATTTACAGGCGATGTTCCAGAAATTGGTGCTCCGATTGTTTATAATGACATTCCAGTAGGTTCTCAGGTTACAGCAATATCAAGCACACCAGATGGTGAAGCATTAATTCCAATTACAACTGCCGACATTACGCCAGGCCAAACACAATTTAATGTAAGTGACCCAACAGGTATTGTTGTAGGTCTTGCTGCTGATAACGGTGACGGTGATGCTATCTTCGTAACAGACGTAACAGGTACTACTGTTACAATGAGTGGCGAATTTACAGTTACACTAACACAGGCGCAAGAAACTTATACTGCGGTAAGCGGTACAGTAAACACAGCAGCAGGTATTAACGCTGAATTTAACATAAGCAAAACAGGAACTACATATGCTGTAGACGGCATTGCACAAGGAGGATCAGGTTATCAAGCAGGTGACCAAATCCTTTTAACTGGTGATTTAGTTGGTGGTACTACTCCTGCTAATGATGCTACTGTTACAGTAACAACAGTTGACGGTGTAGGTAGCATTACAGCGGCAACAGTTGACGGTACTGCACTTGACGGTGCTATTACATATACTAGCGTAGTCAGCACGTATAATAATAGTGGCGGCACAAACTTGCCTACTATTGACGTTACATATGCCGGCGGCCAGTACGACACTATTGCATTAGGATCTCCAAATGCATCATCAGGCTGGACTGTAGGTGACAGAATTCGCATTCCGGGCACTAGTGTTGCGCCTGGATCTGGACAAACTGGTAATGCAGCATCAGGCGGTAACGATGTTATTATTAAAGTAACAGGTGTAACTTCTGGTACAATTGATACTGTTGAAATTGATCAAACAGATTGGAGTTTAGGTGCTCCTCCTAGCGTTGATAGATCTTATCAATCTAGTGAAATTACATTCACTGGCGGATCAGGAACAGGGTTTGAATTTGAAATAATTGCATCAGGAATTACATATTCAACTCGTATTACCGCTGAAGGCACAGGTTATACTACAGCCGACACTATTACAATTCTTGGCACACAACTAGGAGGCATTTCACCAACTAACGATCTTGTACTAAGAATTAATGATGTAGGACCAACAGGAAACATTTTAGGATTCCGCGAAGAAGGTCCTGATATTTCATCTATCCCAGTAGCAGAAGATGCTGGATCGTTCTTTGGATTATCTGGTGCAGCATACGGTGGTACAGGAGCGGTGTTTGATATTGAAAACGATGGCGCCACGCTAACTGCTACAGTTGATACAGCTGGTACAGACTATCACGTAGGACAAACATTCTTAATAGAAGGTACAGAAATTGGTGGTACAACACCTGCAAACGATGTTACAATTACAATTACAGGAATTGGCGACAACAGCACCGGTTCAGTAGGAACCGTAAGTACAGCTGGTACTGCCCCTGCACTTGCTAACATATTTACAGGCGTTGCAGGTTCTAATTTAACTAACTCTGGAACAGGTGCTACGTTTGATATTACACGTTCAGGCAGCAACTACATTACTGTTGAAGTTAATAACTTAGGCGGAAGTGACTACAATATAGGCAACACAATTACAGTACTAGGTACAGCAATTGGCGGCGCAACACCTGCAAATGATGCTGTTGTTACAGTAACAAGTACTAATAGTGGAGCAATTAATGGTGTAACTGTAACAGGTACAGCAGTTGGCGGCGATGCACTAGAACTTGTAAATGCTGTTACAATGTCAGAGTTTACAACTGCTCCGGTTCCAGCAGCTACTGAAGTTCCTTTTGAAGCACTTGCTACAATCGAGATAACATTTGATAATGCACATGGTATTGTACCAGGAGCTACATTTATCGTTGATGTTAACTCGGACGATGGCGGCACAAACAATCACAGTCTAGCTAGTGGTTCGTTTATTGCTACTAGCGTTCCAACAGTTGATACATTAAGATACCAGGCTCGTGCTCCGGGAAATATTACTACTGTAGGAAATGATGATATTTTGGGTGACGTTTATCTACGTCCGGATAGCTTCTTTATCCACAGACCATATGACGGTGGTGTACAGCTAGGTACCGGTGGCCCACAACACGGTGCGCAAGCTATACGTCAAAGTAAAAAGTATATTCGTTACCAGTCAGGTAAAGGTATTATGTATACAACTGGTGCACTATTTGCACCGAGCTACGACATTGCAACAATTACATCAAACGGTACGTCGATTGGATCAACAATCACTGTTACACTAGATGACAATGATCATGGTATGCAAGTTGGCGGCCGTGTACGTATTATTGGTGTAGAAACACCTGGATATAATGGTAACTACACTGTTACACAAATTGTTAACGAACGCACATTTAAAGCATTAACTACAAGACGTTTAGGCAGCACTGAAGCAGTTATTGGTTTTGCTGCACAAGTATCTGTAGTAGGATGGCACGGTGCAACAGTACGCTCGGGTATTTTTGATGATCAAAACGGCATTTACTGGGAATACGACGGTGTTAACATTCAGGTAGCACAGCGTACTAGTACTAAACAGATTGCAGGTACAGTAGGAGTAAATCCAGACAGTAATTTAATTACCGGTACTGGAACAAGATTCCGTGACCAATTAACAGCAGGTGATAGAATTGTTATTCGTGGTATGACACACATGGTGTCACACATTAATAGTCAAACTGAAATGACAGTAACTCCGGACTATCGTGGAGTTAACCCAGCACTTGCTGCTAAAGTATGTCTAGTAACAGATAAGAAAGTTAAGCAAGATGAGTTTAACTTAGATAAACTTGACGGCTCCGGACCAAGTGGTTATAATATTGACATCTCGTATATGCAGATGATTGGTATTCAATATTCATGGTACGGTGCTGGTTTTATTGACTGGATGCTACGTGGATCAGATGGTAACTTTGTATTTTCACACAGAATGCGTAACTCAAACGTAAACACCGAAGCGTTTATGCGTTCAGGTAACTTGCCTGTGCGTTATGAAGTATCAAACGAAGGTGCAAACGGACGTTTACGTGAAAACATGACAGATGTACAAACTACTGTTCCGTTAGTAGATGCACGTTTCTTCCCACAAAGCGGTACAGTGTATATTGATAACGAGTTAATTACATTTACTGGGGTAGACTTTACAAACAATAATCTAACTGGTTGTACACGTGGTGCTTCACTAACTAACTTCCAAGCAGGATCGTTGCGCCAATACACAGCAGGTGCAGCAGCTACACATTTGGGTAAAACAGGCGTTGTACTAGTAAGTAACACAATTACTCCATTAATTAGTCACTGGGGTTCGGCGTTTATTACAGACGGTATGTTTGATGATGATCGTGGTTACATTTTCTCATACACAGAAACAGGACTAGCTGTTACAACAACTAGACAAACTGCATTCTTGCTACGTCTAGCACCTAGTGTAAGTAACGCTATTACAGGTGACTTAGGTGATAGAGAACTACTAAACCGTGCTCAGTTATTAATGCAAGCAATGGAGATTACTTCGGACGGCGAAGATGACGCTGGAAGCAAGATTTTAGGCGGTATCGTTATTGAAGGTATTCTTAACCCACAAAACTATCCAATTAATCCAGCAGACGTTGGTTGGCAGGGACTGTCAGGACTAGCACAAGGTGGACAGCCAAGCTTTGCACAAGTTGCATCGGGTGGTTCTGTTGTATGGAATTCAGGAGATACAAGTACAACTGCACAAGCAACTGTACTAAGTCGTGTAACAGTTAATGCTCAAATGAACACATTCCAGGCTAACAGACGTAGAAACTTTGCTTACTTCTATCCAACATTCTTAGATAAAAACTTAAAAGTAGGTGACGAAGTAGACGATCCTAAATTCCAAGGCGGAACTACAATTACGCAGATTACTAATTATTCGACTTACGTGCTTGTTAGATTTAGTTCAACTTCAACACAGAACTTGAGAGATAACGAAAATATTACGTTTGCGTTTGGTGGAGATTTAGAAAATCGTAACTTTGCTTACTTTACCGAAGCAAGTTGGGTAGCAAGTGGTGCACGAGCAGGTACAGACTTAGACTCACCTCCATCTGATCAAGGTGATATTAATTTCCCTGCAAGTACAGTAGTATCACAAGTTGAAGGTCCGTTACTATTTGGTGACCCAGATATTCCGGGAGAATTTGCAAGATACTATAGAGTGTCATTTAACAATGCAGCATCTGGTACTGTTAGTGGTGGCGACAACTTTAACTTTGTGTTTAGACAGCCGCCGTTTGCTCAACCAGGCGAAACAGTGTTCTCATTTATTGCGACTCCGGGAGAACGTTCAGAGCTTAACTTGGATAGTTTGAAAGAATTGACTAATACTACACTAGGTGGTAGAGGTACATTCCCGAACGGACCAGACGTACTAGCAATTAACGTGTATAAGACGTCCGGTGCTCAAGTAAATGCTAACATCATTATTAAATGGGGTGAAGCACAGGCTTAACATAGCCAATAAAAAAGGAGCTGTAATAGCTCCTTTTTTTGTGACTTATTTTTCTTCTTGTGGAGGACTTTGACTGTCGCCTCTGACAATACGATAATTATCTTCTACACTGTCTGGAGTACTTACTTCTGTAATACTACTGCCTGCCTCCATGCATACTAATTGATGCGGTTGTAGCGGAGGGTTATGCCATACATCGCCTGACTTTAATTCTTGCTCATGTAAACTAGCATCTGTTGTGTCAATCCAACGCAATAAAAAACGTCCATTGTTTATAAACCAAGTTTCGTCTTTTTCTTTGTGAAAGTGCATGCTAAACTTAGCACCTACTTTCTCAAATACCATAATTTTACCACAGTATTTGTCATTAGTTGCCCAGATAACTTCGTATCCCCAGCCTTTGTCTACTTTACCTTCTAATCTTGTCATGCTTCTTTCCTAAAAAATAATGATATGCTAAATCGCCATTCGTTTACTACAGGTGCTCGTATACTATGTGGTATTTCACCGTCGAACCATATAGCTCTGTTTCCTTTGGGTGTACAAGCAAATTCTATGTCTTCGCCTGTTTCTTTATCAAAGAATAAAGTTTCTCCTCCCCACTCTTGTCTCCAGTCGCTATTAAGATACAATAGGAATACATTAGAATTTTTGTGAGTGTGACTGTAGTGTATACTACCTATGGTATCTAAGTTAACAACAGCAAAATCAAACAGTGTAGGCTTTACATGTTTTGCAATTTGCGGAGTATTTTTGATTGTTTGCAATATGCCTAGTTCGTTTACATCTTCTAGCTCTAGCTTAGAGTGAATATATAATTCTTTTGAGTCACGACGATCTTTCCATCCTAGTCGATATGGTGTCTTTTCACGAACATGTGTATATGCATGCTCTAGTTGCAAATAAGGTAAAACATTATCAAAGATTTGGATCATTAATATAATCCTCAATAGTAGTAAACTCAGGAAGTTTAATTACTTTTTTAAGCTCTGTTAGATCTGCTTGTGTAAATGTTTGGTATTGTCCTTGTAAGTGTGCAGGCATTGGAATTTCTTCAATAGTTGCATCATACTTGTCTGCAATAACTTCTGCAATATCTTTTAAATTTCTTGCACGACCTGTTCCTATATTAAAAATACCGCTTGCATCTGAAGTCATCATTAGATCGTGAATCAAACACAAGTCACGTACACAAATACAATCACGCTCAAACGTGTCTGAATTTTCAAACAGTTTGATTACACCATCGTGTGCCGCTTGTTTTTGGAACTTGCTCACAAGACTCATTTGATCACCTTTGTGACCTTCACCAGGACCGTATACATTAAAATAACGAAAGCTCTGTAGAGTCATTGTAAAGTTATCTTCGATTCCGATATCTTTAATATTTTTATCAATCAAAAACTTTGACCATGCATACGGTGATTGTGGTAGACATTTACTGTCTTCTCTAAATCCGTCATAGCCAGGACCGTATACAGCACTAGTGCTAGATAGTTGTAAATTAATTCCAAACTGATCACAAACTTGTATTAATCTACTAGTAAACTCAAAATTTTGTTCCCATACCTTGTCTACATCAGTTTCTGTAGTATCACTAATAGCACCTGCATGTATTACCCAGTCGTATCTTGTTACATCTGGAATAATATTAGGTACAAAATCAAAGCCGTCGACTTGTTCGCCTTTTGCTAAAAAGTATCTCACTAGATTTTGTCCAATAAAACCTTGATGTCCTGTTACTAAAATTCTCATTCGCTTGCCTCTAAAATCTTTGTTGTCGAGTAGCCTTCTACAGTAGGAACAATATGCACTGGTGCTAGATCATGTCCTACTATTTCTTCTACTGTATAATCTCCGCCTTTGACAATTAAGTCTGGCTGTAATTCTTTTATTAACTCGTAAGGAGTATCTGTTTCAAATATTATAACATCATCTACGTAAGGAATCAAGAGTAATTGTTCACGTCTTGTATCTACATCGTTAAACGGTCTTGTAGCGCCTTTAAGCCGTGTTACACTTGCATCGCTGTTTAGTCCTACTACAAGTTTATCACCTAAGCTACGGGCTTGTTTAAGCAGTGTAAGGTGCCCTTTGTGTAGTACATCAAAACATCCGTTAGTAAACACCACTTTCTTCTTTAGGTCTTTTTCTGTAAGAATGTATGTACCAACATGCTTAACGCTTTCTGTTGATCCTTGCACAGCTAGTTCAATTGCTTTTTTATAATCGTATCCATTTACAAGTGCATATACAAATGCTGCTAGGAAGCAATCACCTGCTCCTGTAACGTCTGCTACTTCTAAAGAGTCAACATCTACTGAATAATATTCTGTATCAACTTGTGCAATCACAGGATCGCTAGCACTGGTTGTAATAATATTACCTAACCACTTGTTAAACCCAAGTTCTTCAAATTCTTTGCGATTAGGTTTTACAAGCCAAGCACCTTTGTAGTGTTCTGCTGATCTTTTCGGATCTACAATAACACGACAGCCTGCTTCATTTGCTAGTTGTATAATTTGTTCAGCAAAATCTAATACACCTTTATTGTAATCACTTAGTATTACATAATTATATTTGTAGAATGGAAATTCCCGTAAATCTTCTAAGATATCATACCCGTCTGCAATATAATCGTTATCGATGCGTGTAACATAGTGTCCGTCACACAGCACTCGTGTTTTTATACTTGCAGGCTGATCGGGCTCATATAAACTAACATCTACGCCTAGGCTTTTTAAGTTTTCGTAAACAAGCCCTGCGCCGCCCACAGTTTCTACTGTACGTTCTTGTGTTACAACTGGTACAGGAGCTTCTGGACTCAAACGTGTACTTGTGCCGTAAATATATTTGTCAAGGATTATATCGCCGATTACTAATACTTTGGTCATTATTTCTCTAACAGATTAATTAATTCAAATACAGTTTGTAGTTTGGTTTGATTTGTTTTACTTTGTAGTGTGTTACGCAGTCCTTGATGCAACGGCTTAGGCCATTTACCAAAGTCTACCCAAGCATATCCATCATGCTCGTCATTTAGTTTAGGAATGAACTCTTCTTTTATAACACAAAGATACGTATGAAACAAGAACTTTTCGTCGTTTGACACAAAAGTTTCTAAAGGAATTGTTTTGATAATATCTGGTAAAAAGCCTACTTCTTCAGAAATTTCTCTTTGTAGTGCAGACCAAGGAGTTTCACCGTCTTCGTTTGTACCGCCAACTAAGCCCCACACATTTGCATTTCGAGATTTAGTACGATGTAACAAAAGAAAACGTTGAGTATCTAAGGTATAGAATAGCGCACCGCTACATGTAATATCTGACTTTGTCATACAAGTACTTATTTTAGAGTACTATGCGCCAGGTTCCTTTTCGGTATTCGCCTTCGTATGATAGTAACCAATCTTCTCCAGTCCACTTATACTGAACACCAGTGTTTAAGTTAGTTACAAATGTAATATCTTCTGTAGCACTTGCATCAAACACAATTGACCAATTAGACCCATCCCACTCGATGATATCGTTTGCACTTGCTATAAAGTCTGTTCCGTTTGAGTTTTCCCAAGCAGCAGGACCGTCTGTATTACTAGCATCACCGATATCATTTAATATTAACAAGCGCAATCCTGCTGATTTTACTGTTGTAGGATTATATTTTTGTGGGTCAATGATATAATCTATATTGCCACTAGGCCCACTCGGTCCTGTGATAAGGGTGTTTGTCGGTTTAGTATCATCGTCCCATGTAATGTTAAGAACGGTTTCGTCTGCAGAATCGATAGATACTGTACCATTCACGCTATTAGCAATGTCTTGACGTTTTAATTGTATTTGCGTAACTCCGTCAACATGCTGTCCTGGCACAGCTTCAAAATACTGATCCCATCGAATTGCACCTTGCTGACCGTTGTCAACTATTTGTGCTCGATTATTTAGAACAACTAAATCGTAATCATTATATGTTGTAACTTCAATAGCATCAGCAAAGTTTCCTGCCGTAGAAGTACTAGTCTTAGTACCATCAGCATTTTCAACAATAACACTGTCAATTTCAATTTCTGGACTGTCTTGGTATGCAGTTAATTCTGGCATGCTTTCGCCTAAATCAATAGTCCCTGTATCTTCGTTAAAGATACTCATAATTACATTGGTAATAACACCCATCTTTTTAACTTTAACAGGTGGACTAATGTATATTGGTGTAGTAAATGTTAGCGTAGATACATCAATATCGCTATCGGTACCCATAGGAATGCTTCTACTACTCCATGTAATATCGTCAAGATTTACAACACTCAAACTTGTCCAATCAATATAATTATCTGTAGTCTGAATTTCTAAACTAGGATTAAACAGCATTAATATTTGTTCTATAATCTGTAGCTTCTGTTCTGTGTTAGTTGACCAGATGTCAGCACTTACAGTAAGTATATACGGAGTAGGCATTAAACGTTCGACTGTATAATTTTTGCCTTGTGTATTAAGATACTCTTGATTAGTATTATCGTATTCTCTTTCACGTAAATGTACTTTACTAACAAAACTACTATCGCTTGTTCTCTCTCGATCCATTGTTAGTCCTGTAACGTATACACCAATTCGCGGAGCACTTGGAATTTTATTTTCGCTGTTATCTCGAATAATATGTGCAACTTGACGTGTAATATCTCCGTACATTACAGGAACACGAGTAAGACTTCCTTGTCCGTCTTCATAAGAAAAGTTACTCATTAGCCTTACAATTTGTGTAATGTATCTTCTAATTTGTCCGTCGTAGAAATGTTGCATTAGTTATCTGCCTTTGGTCTAAGTGCTTGACTTAAACTTTGTCTTTCAACAACTTCTTCATTGCCAATTTGATTAGTGTTGGCGTTGTTAATAAACGAAGTTTTTAGTGTTTGTCTGTCATCTGTGTTGGACAAATCCATTCTTACATTGTCATGTATTTTAATCCATTTAGCACCGTCATATCGAAACAATCTATTAGGCAGATAATCTGTCCTTAGGAAAAAGTCTCCTTCGATACTACCTAATGGAAACGTATTTCCAAAACCAAATGCTTCACCATTAGGCACTTCTGAACCAATTAGATAACCTGTATAACCACTACGATCTGGTGTTTGCATAACACGTGATGTAAGTTCTTGTATTGTACTAGCATCTAAGTCTGTAGTGTCTGTTGTTATAATTTGTGTAACGTTGTTTTCGTCAACTGTTAGTGTAAACAAGTGTGTAATATCGTATCCGCTTTTTGGAGCATCTGTTACTGCTTCTGCTAAAATAGCATCATTAATTTGCATTTCTTTTTCGTATGTAGAAAGTAACTCACGCAATGTTGTGTCACTACCTTCCTCAGCCGGCAAATCGAGTATTTCTTTAAACTCTTGACTGTCTACCAACTGCTTCATTTTTAGTCTATACAAGTGTGGATACCAAGTAGGTGAAAATCCTTCTGCTGCACGGTTAACATCTTCTACTACATAATAACGCTTTAGTGCTATACTATAATCATTAGCAGCATATTCGTCTTTTAGATGAGGCAATTCGATTACGTCACCTGGCATAATTTTTCTGCCAATTGTTTTGACTGAATAGTTAATTGGAATAGTCATAAACAAAATATCATTACTTAAAAATAATCCAAATTGACTAAGATCAAAGTCAATATCTTGTACATTATATATACCACG